>Ga0131853_10022450_pt1 | contig 11421 bp, 7 predicted proteins | sample TergutLab28metaG_FD_92764 | JGI IMG/M metagenome (GOLD analysis project Ga0131853, IMG submission 92764) | Labiotermes labralis P1 segment gut microbial communities from Petit-Saut dam, French Guiana - Lab288 P1 (version 2) (version 2) | ecosystem: Host-associated > Arthropoda: Insects >...
ACACTGTATTTATGTGTTTTGTGTTTATCTGAGAACAAACAGCGACTTGTGCCACTTACAGCATAAACTGACTGGTTTTTATAACCGAGATGAAAAGTGTTTACAGCGCGGTACGGACTGGGTATTTAAATAAAGCGGTCTGCGCTTCGTCTGTAAAGGGTTAAAACTGTTTGTTACATAACAAAATTCCCCATTTGCTTTTGCTTTGTACTAATGTAGTGTAAATTTTTACATTTACAAAACTACTTTTTAGTAATAATATTACAAACAAGAGTTTTGCAAGGTTCAGTTCCATAATTCCATTCTGTCTCTGTAACAGATAGAAAGCCTTGTCTCTGGCCTCAACAGAAAGCACACATTGATAGTGTTTGAGAGCAGGGGTGCTGATTACAGTATTGGAGACAAGTAGCGAGAGGGAGGAATTAATTCTTTGATAAGGAGACTCTGATACCTGATATTGACCTAACCTTTCCATGTGTTCAAATCGAGAAGTGTGAGATGCCTGAGTAAGACGAACAAACCTTCTTAAAATTCATAGTAAAGACATAAAAAGAAAAGATAATTTTGAATACAGAGGGGAGGATATTATTAAAGTTAATCATGAGACAGCCTGGGCCTGTAGATTTGCCCAGGTCAGGGGGCCAGTGGCATTATTACTGAGAACGAATAATAAATCATAGAGGGTGAGAATGTCATGGAGAACTTGGCGGCTATCAGCTGTTGAGAGCCACTGTAATTTATATAGTTCGTGTTCGTGTCAGATGGCAAAACAGGGGGATGAAATGTTACTGACTGCTATAACAGGGGGTGAAATGTTACTGACTGCTATAACAGGGGGTGAAATGTTACTGACTGCTATAACAGGGGGTGAAATGTTACTGACTGCTATGACAGGGGGTGAAATGTTACTGACTGTTATAACAGGGGGTGAAATGTTACTGACTGCTATAACCACATTTGCGAATTGGAGTAATTCTGATATATGTGAATGGAAAATGTTAAATGAAAAATAATTTTTTAATGGAATGACGTGACCTTCAGTTGTATCATCCCCGTTGTGTTACATTTGCAATTAAAGAGGAATTCTTTCGAGTCGAAACACAACTATCTCATCTTGTTACCTTTATTTAAACTGACGACATGTTTCGTCCCTTGTACTGGGCCATCAGCAGGTTACAAGACATATAATTGAGGAGACTATACAGTGTGAATAATAAAATAGGGTACATGAATCTAAAATTCAGTGCTATCACGTTGTCGCTCAATTTCCAATTTTCCCAATGAGCGACAACTAGATCTCACTGAGTTTTAGATTCGTGTATCCTATTTATGACCCACACTGTATAGTGTCCTCAGTTATACAGGGTGAGCATAAAGTCTTTCCCTGATTACAAACATTTATTACAACAAAACTACTCTACGTGGAATACAAACATACTTTTTTTAAATACAACTCAAGAAGTTTTTTTTACAACACATCAGTACACTTCAACATGTGCTCCTTTTGTTGCACGGAGAACGTCCAATCGACAATCAATTTCTCTCCACGTGTTCTCCAACATGTCTTCAGTTACTGTAGCAAAAGCGTCTGTTATTCTTGCCTTCAAATTTGTAATATCTGGAACTGGTGTCAAAAACACTTTGTCCTTAACATACCGCCATAAAAAGAAGTCAAGGAGGGGGGGTGATATCCGGCGATCGTGGTGGTCAGGTTGTCGGACCATCTATCCCAATCCACCTGTTTGGAAATGTTGCATCCAAAAACCAAATGTTACAAATGTTACAATAAACACGTGACATAAAAGTCTAGAAACTAACTTAAGTAATGGTAAAAAAAATGTTTGTATTCCACGTAGTTTTCTTGTAATAAATGTTTGTAATCAGGGAAAGACTTTATGCTCACCCTGTATATCTTGTGACCTGAGGATGGCCCAGTATAAAGGCCGAAACATGTCGTCAGCTTAAACAAAGATAACAACATAAGATAGTTGTGTTTTTACTCACAAGAACCCATATTTAATTGGTATGAAGTGATTTTGTGCTTCAGTTTTTGATCCCTTGCATACAACACGCAAGCATGAAACCAGCCGCAATAGACGTGTCTCTCTCTATGTTCGATGGACAAATCTTTGGAAACAAGATAGAGGTTACCGGTCTGTAATTGGACTAAGCAAATATATTCCAGATGTGTTTATTTAACCAAAATCAGTCGCCACATTTTAGCAGTAGTGGCAGCTCTGCTACTGACTAAACAGCTCAGGATTCTGACATCGATTCCCGGTAGAGTTAAGTGAAATCTTCCTCATAACAGTTCTCAGTCCCGCCCAGTCACATATCCATTGAAAATCGTGGAGTGAAGACTCCATTTGAAATATGATGGCACACGGTGACACACGGGAGGGGGAAGTGAAGGGAAACTGGCGAATGCAGTGGGTAGCCAGTACCCTTCACACTACCTCGGAACATGGTGTATCCAGCATTACTACCGCTCATGCGCACACCTCGGCTGTCAGTAGTCGACTGAACTGACGCCACCCGACCGATTTAAATGGACTTGTCCGTTTCGCAGAAAGACGAAATCTGGTTTCTGCGCGTGTGCCATCACATTTCAAACGCAGTCTTCCGCGGTAGTAGAGCGACCGGAGCGTGATGCTGCACTATTTTCAATCCACTGCCACAGTTTTTATGTTGCTCATACCGTGCATATCCCAACCATTAATTTGTGAGGCAACAAATGCACTTAAAATAAAATAATGACCAGTATAAAATTACTACATGTTTCGACAACGGGGGCCGTCCTCAGGGAGTGTTCTAGAACAAAGGAATGTAAGCCTAACACGTTAATCTAGGTGCAGCAGAACTCCACTTATCCGGATTAATCGGAACGGCGGACCATCCGGATATGCAGAAAATCCAGGTAATTCGATTTTTTTTTAATAGGCTACATTGGCAGGTTTGAAGTGGAAGAAAATTCCTACAAACAGCTGTTTTAGGCTACATATTTATTTACGTACAAATAAAACATTACTATATAATTCCTTTATATGTGTTTGACAATTGGGGAACAATTTCAGCCATAAAAAATACAGCACATTTGCAGCAAGAAAATGCTTACCTGAAGGACCAAACCGATCCGGATAATTGGCGATCCGGATAACCAACTACCGGATAAGTGGAGTTCTACTCTACTGAATTTTTTAGACATTCAAATACATGCAACGCGACACCCAGATTATCCTATTGCGATTAATTTCCTTTGTTCCAAAAAAAATTCCTGAAGATGGCACCCCGGTGCCGAAACGTTTAGGATTCTAATACTTTTAATAAAATGTATTTAATTAAATTGCACTTCATGATTGATATAATAATTACTATTGCCGCAGGTTAAGAAAGATCAAAGCTATATCTATATCTATATTCTTCCAAACGTCTTCATTCCCAGTCGTTTCTTGAGGCATATGTCTGAAGACATTCCCAGTCGTTTCTTGAGGCATATGTCTGAAGACATTCCCAGTCGTTTCTTGAGGCATATGTCTGAAGACATTACGTTTATTTTACCTTCACAAACCACAATAAGATTTCTGTTAAAAACTCTATTGTGTCTTATTCGTGTCCTTTCGACCATATATATATCTACTAGTTGTTACAATGTTCCCCCTTCCTTAATATCCATGTCTTCTCTGACGAAGATAAAAAGAAATTTCAGTTGTGCTATAATGTGCATTGAAAGAAGAAACATTCTCTATAAAGAAGAACAAAAGTAATTGCTAACTCGACCATGAAGTAAGCTTAAGTAAAAATACCCACTTCATTCTCTAAGACAGGGAACTAACTCTGAAATATGGTACAGAGCATGTGGGGCGTCCACCCTTCGTAATAATCCTCCCATTTCTCTCGTTCGCCAGATATATTCACCGTGTAATAATCACTTAAGTCCACTTACACAGTAACAAGTGTGATTTAAACTAATGGAGCGCGCATGTACTGCGAACGTTGTGCAATATTTTCTTCGCCGTTTGGTCTACACGCTGTATAGAAGTTCCATATTTTATGTGATTCATACTGTTGACCAGTTCCTACTGGCTACCTGTCACCTTATAGCCAACGCCCTGATTATCGAGAAAGATGACAAAATTGATGCATTTGTTTCCGTACAGGACAGCTGCGATTCACAGACTCTTCTTTTAAAAAAAGGTCATGAAACAAAAATCAGTTCTGGGTATTAATACATGCATGGCGAATGGATAGACCCCACAGTCGTTCTGTTTGGTGGTAATCTCTAGGTGCAGCATACCCGTTGTGTTTTATTTACGATTAAAAGAGGGTTCTTTTGAGTCAAAACACAACTAGTTGATAATCACGAGTTTCGTCATCCCCGTTGTGTTCTATGAAATAACTAATGTACAGGGTGTTTACTGGTCTGACTAATGTACAGGGTGTGTACTGGTCTGACACAGATATGTTTATTGGTAGAATATAAAGTTTTATCTACATAAGGTAAAGGGGGACCGCGGTAGCACAAATCGGAAGGTCGCTGGTTCGATCCCAGCTGGTGTCAGTGGATTTTTCATTTACATAAAATCCTTCCGATCGCACTATGGCCCTGGGCTCGACTCAGCCTCGAACAGAAATGAGTACCAGGAGTATTTACTGGGGGTAAAGGCGGCCGGTGCGTAAGGCTGACAACCTTACCGCCATCCTGGACCATTGTCAAGTAATCTGGGAACCTTAACTTCCTGGAAACCTCTGGGCCTGCCCAGGTCTGTAATGGGACTGCTTTACCTTTACATAAGGTAAAACTACATGTTTCGGCGCTTGACAACGGCCATCTTCAGGTTGTACATGAAATACTTAAGGCAGGTTTTGTATAACTGATTAATACGTATTTCATGTACAACCTGAAGATGACCATTATCAAGCGCCGAAACATGTAGCTGTACCTTATGTAGAAAACACTTTATATTCTAACAATGAATATAGTTGTGTTAGACCAATACACACACTGTATATTGGTTACAACTATTTTATAGTTGTGTTTTGACACAAAAGAACCCCCCTTTGAATTGTTTGTTGGTAAGGTTAGGTTTCATTTCTGTCGATATTCAGACTCAAAGAACTTCATTATTCTCGTGCTGCTCTAGGAAATGCCATGGCGTGATATTCAGGTTAGTTTACAATGTACTGCAAATGTGGCTGGATAGGTACAACAATCCCCACACAGGCCTGCACAGGACTTTAGGGCTACAGTAGTTTGTGGTCCCCAGAATTTCCAGACGATCAGCACAAGAGAGTAACCAAATATGTCAGCCCTACACACCGGCCGCCTTTACCCCCAGACAGAGACCCCTGGTACTTGTTTCTGTTAGAGTCTGAGTCGACTCCAGATCTATAGTGCGGCCGCAAAGATTAAGTCAAAGAAAAATCGAGAGGAACCCATCGGGAATCGAACCCGTGACCTTCCGGCTTATAGCGCAAAGGCACCTCCGCGTATGCGCTGTAGTGCAAATAGGGCTACTGGGCCTATTGCTTTCCTGCGAACATAAATACAGACCGAAATGTGACATGAATTCCTGTACTGCTTTTTAGCACCATTCACAGTATGAGACGACCTGCCTCTGTCAACACGACAATGCAACTTTTCACAGCGCAAACAATTGTGTTTTGTTTTGATTGTTTTTTGGTGCTATAAAATTAATCAGAAGATAATGAGGGACCACGTTCACCACTTCTGAGCTCGTAATGCATCCTGCAGTGTAGAGAACCTCTTTTTATTACCATCGCGCTGACAGCAATATCAGTGAATGAGGTGTCTTCAGCTGCACCAGCAGAACTTGGATTTGCAAGGCGCAACGTACTTACGGTATGTGGCCCGTCCTTACGAGCCTCTTTGTGTTGTGCTTAACACCGTGATGTTAGCAGAAATACATTGAATTAAAGCATTATATCGACTGTTTGAAAATATTATGCATACAAACGCAGCGTTAATGGAAAGCGTAAAAACTAACACACGTGAACGCCGACTTACGGGAAATTGGAGACAGGCAATGTACGTATGACGTAATATGGAGGCGCTTTCGTGTAATCACTGTTGCAGTGGGAAAGCAATGGGTATTACATATTTTGAGTGTGTGTTTGTAACCTTAGTTACCCTGCGTGAAATGCGCATGCGCCATTTTTTGTTTTGAAGTCCTGCCCGTCTGTACGTTATTTTTTTAAAATTCTCTCATAAACAACATGATTTTTTTAAAAAAAAAAAAATTCATTGAATATAAAATGCGCGTTTTGAATTTCTCTACAATTTTTGTCCGTAACATTTTCTAATTCTAAGAGGAAATGAGCGAGATATGATCAAAACTGCGTATTGGTCTTCATGTAAAGTAGCCCTTATTATCGTTCGATTTTAATTAAGTTTCAGTTTTCTCCACAGATTTTCGAAAAATACTCGAACGTCAAATTTCATTGGAATGCGTCCAGTGGGAGCCGAGCTGCTGTATACGGACAGACAGACAGCCACACTATTCGTAGTCTTGCGAACGTGCCTAAAAGCGGTGACAAGGAGCTGAAATATGCACTAGATGAAGTCATGTGAACGTAAAGTCTGCTTTCCTCTGGGGTAACACGCGGAAGAGAGCAGTAATTCCTGGCCGACGTTTCGGGCTGCGCTACGTAAAATCCTGTAGCAGTGCAGCTGTCAGCTACAGCTTGGCGGAAGCCTGAAGTCATGTATTGTGACCTGATAGGCAGTTTGTCGTTACTGACAAGCAACTCTGCACAATACATGCATTTTACCTACCGCATAGCTCAAGACCAAATTCCTTGTACTGTTGAAATGGCCTACATATATTTCGCGTTCATTTGTTCGCCGTTAGGCTATTGTATATGTTTCATAGTGCAATTTAAAAGTTTACTAAAGCAACTGTAGTGTGTTTTACTTTTGTAGATTGCTCTATGTTTAGAAATCGGAAGATCGCTGGTTCGTTCCCAGAATGTGTCATTGGAATTTTTCATTGATATAAAATCCTTCCGATCGGACTATGGCCCTGGGGTCGACTCAGCCTCTAACAGAAAAGAGTACCAAAAGCATTTCCTGGGGGTAAAGGCGGCCGGTGCGTAAGGATGTCAACCTTACCACCATCCTGTGCCTTTGTCATGAAATCTGGGAACCTTAACTTCCTGGAACCCTCTGAGCCATTCTAGGCCTGTAATGGGACTGCTTTACCTTTTACTTTTAGATTGCTCTAGTTTCGAAGAGGTAAGTTTTTAATTGTAAAATTTTTCTTGCCTTCTATGTTTCGATTTATTGTTCAATGTAGACTAAATACTGAACCGTAGCACAGTTGGATGTTTGTGCTGTAGCATTCTACGGGATAACAGAAGGCACGGTAGCAAGTTTCTTCTAAGGTTTCTACGTAGCTAGCAGGCAATATGGCGCCACATTCCAGAAGGTGCTGTGTGTTTATATTTACTTGTTGCAAGTACAAAGCTGTCGATCAAGCGCGATTTGGGACGCAGATTTGTGGTTCTGGAAGCTGGGGAAATAAATTGGTAGTAGAGAAGCAGACCTCAGTGCAGAACTAAATGTCCCTACCGGAGCAGTCGCTGCTCCTTCCCTCTCCGTCTTCCACCTTGTTATATAAATACATATCACGATTTTACATTCTATGAACCACACACAGTGAAACACTCACTTCAGTAATACCAAAAGGATGCGGAATTTTTCTTAATAATTTATTTCACTTAAATGATCTTCGACATTTGACATTCTGAGGACCGTTCATCGTGAAATGTTCTTATAATAAAACCAACGAGAAAAAATGATTTCTCAAAGTCCTGCTCCAAAAATAAATTTGAGAAATTAGTGTTTCTCGTTGTTATTATTATAGACGTAAGAGAATATCCTCGATATGATTCGAACAATTAATTGTTCATCATCAGGAGGTCGGTACAATCAGCTTACAGTATTGCACCGTGTCAATAGCAGAAGGCAGCTATAGATATTTGCATTTAAGTGGTCATTTAATGTACTTACAATTGGTGGCGCAATTCTTTCGAGGCGTGTTTTTTAATATTCGCGATTTAACGTTCATAAGTGCCCACTAAAATGGAAATATGCCTAGTTGTATTCCGCTACTGACATGGTGCAATACTGTAAGCTGTTTATACAGAATTCCTCCTGATGATGCACAATTACTTGTTGGAAACATGTCCAGGAAAATCTAAGTTAAATAAATTAATAACAAAACTGTGCATCTTGTTGGTCTTTCTCACATATTTTTTTGTTTTGTTACTATAAATTAATAAAATTTCTTTTAAAAAAAGTGACCTTATATGAAGACTTTTAAATTTGACAATTCGGAACGAAAACGTGAATGGAATGTAAGGCATGGTGTCTCTCAGATTTACTGCCTGAGACGTTAAAAAAGTATAGAAATACTGTCCTTAGAACGCTTTTTCATGCAGTATTAGGCAGTTGAGAGACGGAGACAGCATAAGATTGTTGATCTCTCCGAAACCACAAGGAATGTTTCCCACTGTAGGATGAGCAGCATGATGCAGGACCGCGACATAAACTGAGCCAAACTGGACCTGTTTCGTCGCGGAGGTAGTGGACTGGTCAGCTAGAGCACCTTCGGTGAAGCTTTTTATACTGATAACAGTACATCATAAATCAGAAGCTAAAACTAAACTCAAGAAAACTCATTCAAAACATATTTAGCTACACTAAATGAATCCAAAATTAAAATTTACCTAATGCGCGATCTACTATAATATTTAAATCAGATTAAATTCAAAAATTTACAGCAGCTGTACTACTGTTGCCACACACTTGAATGTAACAATTACAGAAAAGTATTAATTACAGAAACAAAATCTGATAAAAGTAATCGTAAAATATTCTTATTTGATTTCATATTGCAGATTAACTATTAAAGACATTAGTTATGTAGCTTGGGAAGTATATTATTTTGTGTAAATTTCAGTTAATCTATATTTCTACTGCTTGCAGTTTGGCAAGTATAAAACAAAATATTTGTGGTGTCTATTTTTTTGTAATTCTGAAAAAGTACGTGTTTTGTGCGCTAAGAATGCAAGCGCAAATAAGCCACTTGTACTAACTAATATATTTAAATGTATGGATTTATCAATTGTGTTTCCCCAGAATAAAAATTATATATACACACACATATTACCCTGAGACCGCAAGTAGAGGCACATTTCATCGTATTTCTTCTGTGTATAAAACGCTAAAACACAAAAAGTTCTTTTGTAAAATTTGATATTACGGAATTTATGGCAAGTTCCCTTTTCATTTAAGTACACTTCAATTCTAACGAGAATTTCAAACATTTCTGCCCCAACTTCCAGAACACACGAATAATAAAAACGAAGATTGGATGAAAAGAATTTTGTTTCATTCTAAATTTGTAATTTATTGTACTAATTTTTCAAATGCATCATTCTAAATTTGTGCTATATCGTACTAATAATTTCAAATATCACTCCTTTGTTTGTACACACTTTACAGGATTTTACCTGTTCTAGCGACAGCGTTACCATCGACGGTCAGTTATTTCATAGGCCTGTCTGTTGTTAAGATTTGTATAATTCATAGTGTATATGTGTTGTGTGCAATGTTGCAATCATAATTATCAGGAAATTTGTTTAAAATTATTACATTTTGTCGCTCATAAACAAATGTAAGACACTAAAAGTATAATTCCTCCCATATTTTGCTACATTATCCAAATCGTTTTTTGGAATTCCACACAGAAAACAACTCAAAAGGGAGATTCAGAATTCTAATTATCGAACAGGCAGATATTTCATATAATAATTATTATAACATGCTTATTTCAGAGAGGAAATTTGGTTCCCAGTCTCATTGTATCTCGTATTTATTACTTATAGGTGCCTAGGCTTACACACGTAAAGGTAAAGCAACCTCATTACAGGCCTGGAGAGGTCCTGAGGTTTCCAGAAGGTTGAGGCTCCCAGATTTCAAGACAATTGTTACATGAAGGTGGTAAGCTTTTCAGCCCTACGCACCAGCCGCCTTTACCCCCCCCCCACCCCGGAAATATTCTTGGTATTCATATCTGTTAGAAGCTTAGTCGACCCCAGGGCCATATACAAGTAAAACCTAAACGTATGTTAGAAGTTATTTTAGAATATGACATATTATTTGAAGTTGCAATTGCGATGAGTAATAAAGCAAGAAACAGACATTCCTTCGAGTAACAGAATGCTTAATTAAGCACATAATTCAATATACCTTTATGTAATATTTTTGTAATCAATTGTGCGATTCCATAAGATTTAACTGGTTCTTTCACGTTCATGGTAGTATATATTACAAATTACCATGTCGTATGATTTTCACAGATATTATTATTATTTAATTGCTTACTGTAATGTCAGTATATCCTTCTGAAGAACAAGGATTTTTAAAGACCCAGTTTAAGAAATTTAACTTATATGGACTTGGCTGAATTTCCGTTTTGAATTCTGCCACTCCAGACCAAACCTCCATGGCTTCCCACCATGTTATACTATAATGTATAGTACTTATTTCATCAAGAAAAATTGATGTAGAGTCTGTGCTGTAATACACCACATCTACAGCATCCTTAACGGTCCATATTCATCATTACAGATCCACTAGAAACAGAGGGGTTATGTATGGAAAAGGGGAGACTGCATTTATGTATATAATGCCTACCCCATTCTGATACAAGTCTGTGAACTTGTGACCTATTTCAGAGGGGTGCCTGTGTATAGGATTAAAAGGTTCTAAGGAAGATGGCTGCTTTGAATTTATATGTGTAAAAACTGAGGCAGGAAAGAGTTGAAAAAGTTGAAAGGAGGGGAAGCGTTAAAAGGCAAGGGGGGATATCTGACCAAGAGGTTCTTAAGGACTAACAATCAGAAATAAGTTGAGTGAAGTTTAAAGGGAAGACACCATTAAGGAATTTTAAAGAGATATGTTAGAATGAGTTGGATTGGATTGGATTGGTACTGTGGAAGTAAAGAGGGAAATTCCAAAACTGTAGATGCTAAGAATCAGCGGAGATATAATGTGTGTGCTTGTGTGTGTGCGTGTGTGTCTGCGTGTGTCTGTGTGTGTGTGTGTGGTGTATGTGTGTGTATGTGTGTGTGGTGTGTGTGTGTGTTGTGTGTATGTGTGTGTGTATGTATGTGTGTGTGTGTGCGTGTGTATGTGTGTGCGTGTTTCTGTGTGTGTATGTGTGTGTGTGTATGTATGTGTGTGTGTGCGTGTGTGTGTGTGTTTGTGTGTGCGTGTGTGTGGTGTGTGTGTGGTGTGTGTGTATATGTATGTGTGTGTTTGTGTGTGTATGTGAGTGTGTGTGTGTGTATATGTATGTATGTGTGTGTGTGTGGTGTGTGTGTGTGTGTGTGTGG
>Ga0131853_10022452_pt1 | contig 11420 bp, 5 predicted proteins | sample TergutLab28metaG_FD_92764 | JGI IMG/M metagenome (GOLD analysis project Ga0131853, IMG submission 92764) | Labiotermes labralis P1 segment gut microbial communities from Petit-Saut dam, French Guiana - Lab288 P1 (version 2) (version 2) | ecosystem: Host-associated > Arthropoda: Insects >...
ATGCATTCTTCGTGCAGTTGAAAGCAAATTTATTGTAGACCGTGTTTGAAATGTGATGGCACACGCACAGAAACCAGATTTCTTCTTTCTGCGAAACGGACGAGTCCATTTAAATCGGCGGGGGCGTCAGTTCAGTCGACTTCTGGCAGCCGAGGTGTGCGCATCAGCGGTAGTAATGCTGGATACACCAGGTTCCGAGGTAGAGTGAAGGGTACTGGCTACCCACTCCATTCGACCAGTTTCCCCTTCACTTCCCCGCCAGTGCGTCACCGTGTGCCATCACATTTCAGCTGGAGTCTACCAGCCGCGTGTTCCGAAACTGTACGTTCTTTCTACGCCTGCATTCGTACTTATTTTCTCGAAGTTTTACGCAACTCTAATAACATTTGTGAGGAGGTAATGCCTACACCGTTCAGATATTTTCCTTATCCGCCATTCAGAACAGCTGAGAAGCAGACAATCCTTTTCCATTCCGTCTACTGATTTGTACGTCCTTTTCATTGCATACGATTTGTAACATGGGATAAGGCAGAAGGGTAGATTAGGAATAACATGATAGCAAAGTACAGTATAGAAGGTAAAGCGTTCCCGTTACAGGCCCCGTCTGGCCCAGAGGGTGGGTAGAGGTATAGCTCTACTCTTCCATGACCGTGGCACTAGAAAGGGGGTGAGTGGTCAGCAGCACGCCCCGGCCGCACTTTACCCGGTACCCATTTTACAGGAGGCTGGGTGGGCCCCTGGGCCGGTCTGGACGGGCGGAAAATCTCGTCCCCACCGGGATTCGATCCCGTACCGTCCAACCCGTAGCTCAGTCGCTATACCGACTGAGCTACCGGGCCCACACAAAGTACAGTAGAGCATTTCAAAATACTAAACCGGATTTCGGGAAGACATACGAAAAAATAACTCCACGAAAGCCCGTGCAAAATAATCGTTCAGGGAATCTACACGATGGACGGAGGCAAATGATCTGCATTCCTTCATAACAGCGATGGATTTCTAGTAGAGTCGGTAGCGTCACATTCAAGAACGTGATAATCTTTTGGGCATAAGAGGAGAGACGTCTGTCAAAATTCTTTCATTTCTATTGATTTTTTATTGTGGAAACTGCGAGATAGAGATGTTAGTTACTATTTCGTCACATAGTACCCTAAATTCCTCAGTCATTTTATCCTCCCAGAATCCACTTTCCTTGAGTAGCAGGTCTCATCAGACTGGGTTTAAAGCAAAATGTGTGGTTTCTTCAGGAGTCACCGGTATGGGATGTAGCCTACGTTGGCAACCCTGAGCATCTTCCTTTTCTCCCCATAAGATTCCCAGCCAGCACGAAGCAGAATATAAGGGATTGTGTCTGGGGAGACTCGTGGACAATTTATTTACTAGGGTGTCTGTCTGTCCGTTTAATTGCAGATAGGCGCGTCTTCCGAACCCTTCTTACAGCAATGAAGTAACACGCCTTCTTGCCGGTTTAGGGAAAGTACCGGCAGGAGAGAAAAATCAGCTACGAACAGTGAACAGGAAGATTTTTTCCTGTGACCATTAAAAACCTAACAACGCTTAACAGTTATGTTTCCCTTTTCTTCACGTATTCCTCTTCTTCTTCTTCTTCTTTGCTCTGTTCTTATTTTCTGTTACAAGCCATATAAAACTGCTGCAAGAAACAATAAGAACATAGCTTGCGAAACATCCTAATTTTACACACAGATAAACACTAGTGTTTTAGACACAATTATGTGTACCCTGCTCGGGGCATGGAAGTGTCCATACACATGATTCCAGCTCCACCAAGTAAACGGAAAGCAGTCGTATAGGCGATGTGGAAGACAGAGTAAGGTAATTCCTCGTTGCTGCCTACTACTTGTTCCACCCCTACCTCTGTGACGTATCGTAATCAGCCCAAAGCGGTTTCCGCCGGTGAATTTTATCGTATGGTTAGCACTGCCAACATTCATGTGAACAAAAGGAATAGAGGACCGGAAGAAAAAATAGGGAATTCCGCTAGAAGAGCACGTGTAAAGAAGAGGAAGGGGAAATTTACAGGGAGGTGGTCGGTTTCTTTGAAGTTAAATCGTTCTAAATTCCGTCACACTTTTCTCCATTGTGCACTTTCTGTAATAACGCAGGCTTGCTTGAAGAAGTAGTTCTATATTGAAGGCACATAGAGCCTGCACTTGGGAACCTTACGTAATGGTTGTGGTGAGAGAAACCGTAAATTAATATTTGACGTTCAGGTGACCGCGCAACGTAAAAAATTGTTAAAATAAAAACGACTAAATCATTAATTTCTCAAATTTATTTTTGGAGTAAAACTCTACATGTTTCGGACAGTTCCTCTGTTCATCATCAGGAGTTTTTCACTGTAAACACAGTAATGGTATATGTCAGAGAGGTTTGCTGACAGCTTGCGAACAGGATCAGAACGGAACTCCATCCTGATCCTGCTCACAAGCTGTCAGCAAACCTGTATGACATATACCATTGCTGTGTGGACAGTGAAAAGCTCCTGATGATGAACAGTGGAACTGTCTGAAATATGTAGAGTTTTATTCCAAAAATAAATTTGAGATATTAGTGCATCTATTTGGTTTTATTATAAGAATTGAAATATATTGAGCTATTGTGAGTTTTCGCGAAAATTGGTGTAGTGAAAAACACACTTTGCTTAACAACGTACAGGATTTACTATGCATCAGATTCACTCTGACGTGGACAAAATCTCCACAACGTATGAATTCATAATAAACTGAACTGTCTTATTGCAACACAGGACGTAAAACTAAAAGATAATTGTCCTTCGTTAGTAACCTCTAGAAGTCTTCCAGATTTCGGACGTTTTCAGGTGGCTGAAGACATCTTGAGACAGAAGCGGTAGGTGGGATGATTCTTGGATAGCTGGCGTGTGATTACGAGGAGGGAAGGTCAGATCAATAGCTGCAGGAAGGTTTTACTGCCCTTGCGGGGAGATACACAGTCAGGAGTTGCTAGGGCCCACTGTTTCCAGCAATACAGGAAATGAGGTGTCTGCAATCTACGTTGGGGATGTGGGGACTAGGCGAACAAAAATATTTCCATAACCCAGCACGCGAGAAGGGGTGAAAAACGACCATGTACCCCTATTTCATAATTAAAAGAAGAGTAAACGCGTGCTCCAGAGAACGAGATTCATTAATTTGGGGCGAAATTTTGGCCAGTCAGCACCTAAGTTTTGTAACTTCAGGTACGTCCAGTCACTTCAGACCAGTGTGCGACTGGACTAAAGCCCAGGGATTGATCTTGTCTGCTCTTTGTTGTCTGTATTCATATATATTCTTGCAACGGACAACAAACGCAGTGGCACAAAAGCTACATAATGCATTCAGCCTATTCCTCTCAGAGTATTTGCAATTCGTGACTCCAAGAAGTATAAATAACTTCGAAGAAGATCGCATTTTTTTTTCAAAATTTTACCCTCATTTCCTAAATCCTAAAGCTCATTACTATAACCACAAGAGGAGGCTAATTGTTTCTCGCGTAGGCAAGATCAATCTAACCAAAGCCCTCTAGTCATGTCTCTTGAAGTCACATCCCATGTTTATTTTTCTTTGCGCAGGTCATTATGAAAATTCCATCCAAGTTCGAGGACCCGTGTAAAAAAAACTTAGTTATATACTGATTTGTAACGGGGAAGAATTAATTGGCTCCTCGCGCAATCCTCAAGCTAGTAGACCAAATATTTTGAAATAAAAAGTATTTTTCCTTCTTCTTATAGATTTGTTTGTTTAGAGCTCATTTAGGCCTAGCCTTCAGAGCGCAGCATTTATCGCTGTTGTCATTAGATTGAAATACGAAGCATGTTCAAAAAGAGACCGAACTTTTTAATTAGCAAACCAACCAGCACCGAGAGCGCGCTACGGTTACTGAGAGTACCTAGCCTCAGGTTTTGACAACAAACTGCCATTTGTCCCATTTCGCTATGAGCATTAGTCGTCGAGCTACATCCACTGAGCCGAGCACGTGTATTATTTGCGTATCTTACAGAATTTCTTCAAAAACCAAACATAATTTAATTTAGTACCGAGAGATTCCATTTTATAATTTTGTCTCTAAACCATTCAATCACACGCAATACAAACCCTCTAGCATGCGATTGAAATACGCAAATAAAGTAGGTAGGTCCACGTTTGTACCCCACACATTTGTGACTCGTGAACTGTCTGAGCCCTATAAATGTTGAGGTTATGAATTCCGAGATGTCACACTAATTCAGAAATAACCAAAACATGCCACGTAAATAAAAATTTTCTTTAATTCACAGAATATCATTATCATCATCCGTCGTGAATTAGGCCTTGATAGACATGTTTCGGCCTCGTCTAATAGTCTCTATAAAGGCCTACCAAATCGTCTTCTTCCATTTGGTCTACAATGAAGCATTATGTGTGGCATACTGATGTTGCTCCTTCTTTTTGCTTGTCGTAATTACTTTGTATATTCTTAGTTTCTCGTCAACTGATTCTACTTACAACTCTTCTAAAATTTCTTCAAACCTTTTGGTTTAAAAGAAAGGAGTACCCGGCTCGATTGATCTAAATGGTCTTTTATCATTTTTTCTAAGGGTCGAAATTTCGCTTCTATATAAAAAAGGAAAGAGTCAGTGCTTTATACACTTCTATTCTTGAAATTTCTGGACCAAATTTGGTTTAAAATTGTTGTTTGGTAAACTTGACGGCGGGCTAAGACAAGAAAACGGTTAAGCGAAAAAGGAAAAAGTAAAATACAGCGTGATTCAAAGAGATGGATTTAAATTCGTATGTCTATATTTCCTGAACTATACACGGTATGTGAATGATCTACATAATATTTGAAATAGGAGGTCCTAAAGTTTCAAATACCACCGCTAGAGCGCTCGCCTAGCGCACAGCCATGCAGAAGCGTCAGTTGAGAGCAAAATGGCTACTTTGCAACACAAGATTTTTTGCGTTCGTGAGTTCATTAAAACTGAGTCGCCGACTGCTGTGCACCGTGCGTTTCGTCTTCGTTTCAACATTCAGCCTCCAACGAGGAAAAGCATTTGTCGTTGGAATCACCAATTTGAGCAAAACTGTCTGTGTAAAGGCAAAAGCTCCGGCCGACCACGTGTATCAGAAGAGAACGTGAGACGAATTCAAGAGAGTTTTGAGCGTAGCCCACGCAAGTCAACTCGTAGAGCGAGCAGAGAACTTGGAATACCGCAACAAACTGTCTGGCGTGTGTTGAGGCGCCGTTTACTGTTCAATTGAGTCCATCGTTTTGAATCACCCTGTATAATCAAATGTGCAACTTGGAATATAAGAGGAAATGTCCACAGTGAAGAGGAACCCATAAATATTGAAAACAAAGAAAATGAACAAGTTAGATCATTTAAATATCTCGGGTCAACTGTAAATACAAGCAATACAATAGAAGAGGAAATAAAGGAAAGAATTGCACTAGGAAATAAAGCCTTCTTTGCAAATAAAAAGATATTTCAGAGCAAGCTTATATCTAAAAATGCAAAACTGAAATTATATTTCTCAGTAATTAGACCAGTAGTCACATGTGCATGCGAAACATGGATATTAAAAGAAACAATAACCAATAGACTAATGGTTTTAGAAAGGAAAATTTTGAGGAAAATATTTGGCCCAAACTATGAAAATGGATCCTGGCGAATAAAAACTAATCAGGAATTGGATAAACTAATAAAACACAAGAACATAATAAACTTCGCCAGAGCGCAAAGGTTAGGATGATATGGTCGTATCGAAAGAATGCAAGAAACAAGAATGGTCGAAGCAATACACGACTGGAAACCCATTTCAAAGAGGCCAATGTGAAGACCAAAGATGCGCTGGAAGGATGACATTAAAAAATTTATACAGAGGTTAAAATTGCCGAATTGGAAGACCCTTGTCCAGGAGAGAGGAAGATGGAAGGAAGTGGTTGGGAAGCCAAAACTCTGCACTAAGAGTTGTAGAGCCACACTAAGAAGAAGAAGAAGAAGAACCGGATAGTGTATTAAATGAGAGCGAATTAGGTTATCAGCAATTACAGAATAAAATAAAAATAAATAAATGAATAAATGGAAGGGTACAATGTCAACAAATAATTATATAGCAATATATAGTGCTAAAGACAGAAGTACGGAACACAAGCGGGTGTAATAATTTGGATTCATAAACCAATCAAAAACACAATTATTAATTAGATATACTGGATCGAAACAAAAATTGAGGTGCAACTAAATACTGGAAGAGGGAAATTATTTTTGAACTGTACGCCGCAGAAGAAGAAAGAGTTGAAGGAAACGAAAAACCTTTATAACCAATCATAGGAAACATAAAAAAAACTAACAAAAATGATTACGTCTTGTTCTCAGGAGACCCTGTACGCTATTATACGAAATGCTGAAATCCGTAATATTTTTTAAATTTTGTAGAACAATTCACAAATTCCAGTGGATTTAAACAAAGATTTTGCTACAAGTAACAACATGAAAATTGTGAACTAATTCTGTAAGCACAAGAATATGCATACACATGGCCAGCTCACAATTACGAAAGAGTTATATACTATTTCTTTTCAAAGAGTAAACTATCACGATTATTCCTAGACGTGAGAGTTTACGGAAAATCTAATTTTGGTTCAGAACAATTTTTGATTTTGACTAAATTAAGACTTCCACAAAAATAGTTACATTTACCCAAGAATACTGTACGCGAATGAAATACGATAATAAAGTCTTTTCCTGATTACAAACATTCATTATAAGAATACTACTGTAGTGGAATATAAACACTTTTTTTTTTTTAAATGTAACTCAAGAAGTTATTTTTACAACACAATAGTACACTTCAACGTGTGCTGTTTTGTTGCACGGAGAACGTCCAATCGATAATCAATTTCTCTCAACATGTTCTCCAACATATCTTCAGTTATTATACCAAAAGCGTCTGTTATTCTTGCTTTCAAATTTGTAATATCTGGAACTGGTGTCAAAAACACTTTGTCCTTAACATACCCCCATAAAAAGAAGTCAAGGGGGGTGATATCTGGCGATCGTGGTGGACAGGGTGTCGGACCATCTCTCCCAATCCACCTGTTTGGAAATGTTGCATCCAAAAACCAAATGTTACAATAAACACATGACATAAAATTTTAGAAACTAACTTACGTAATGGTAAAAAATATGTTTGTATTCCACGTAGTTTTCTTGTAATAAATGTTTGTAATCAAGGAAAGTCTTTATGCTCACCCTGTACTTCATTATGCAATTATATTATTCAGTGACAAAATATATGATGGCTATACAAATAAAGAATTCAACTGAAACTACAAGACATTTTAGGGTGTATGGATGTTGTTTTGGAATGGAGGAACATCAAAACCATAATCTCACAGGCAGCAGAAGAAAGTCTGGAAAAATTTGTGCACAAAAATATTGAAAAGTTACGATGATGGGATAAAATTAATTGTAAACCAGAAAAAGTTGGCATACAAGAAGTGTCTTCAAACAAAAATCATAGACGATCAGACTGAATATAAACTTATAAGATCTATTACCGAAGGAGAAATCAAAGACATCGCAAATCCTGGGAAAAATTTATAATCTGACAGACACTCAATAAAACCAACATTTAAACTACTAAAACACATGGAAAAAGACATTAAAAAAATCAGCCAATATAACCCCTGGTCGACGTAAAGATATATTTTTACATTATTATAAGAAATTAGGGACTAATAACACTATTCAAGAACATTATTTGAATACTGGATATGTATATATTATAACAATGAAAAAACTGAGAGAGCACTAAAAAATTAAAAATAACTTACATTCTTAACTTTATGAATCTAGAGGAGACTTATTTTATCAGAGACGACTGGTTTTTAATAATATTTATATGATGGGAGAAGTGCTGGAGGAATGAACAGAACAGTATCTTCATAACTACAACCAGAAAGGTGACAAAAGAAAGTTGAAAAACTACAGAGGAATTAGCTCACTTAATGTATGTTAGAAAATATATAGCAACATTTTCAATGCAAAATTGCAAGCGCAAGCAGAAAAGTTCCTTATGGAATGCCAGAATGGATTCAGAAATGACAAAACTTGCATCGATTGAATATTTAGTTTAAAATTTCTTACAGAAAAAAAAGAAGAGAGTTTAATTTGGAAAACCCACTTAGCATTTCTTGATTATATTAAGCCTTTGACAAATAGTTCGAAATATTACAAAGCAAAAATATTCCAGATTTATTATTAAAAAGTATAATAGAAATTTATTACGAAAACGAAATAAAATAAACAATCAATTATCAGAATAACACACGATTAATTACGAAGGCTAACATTTTTACAGCCACACTATTCAACATTTACATGAATGACATAATTATAAAACGGAATCAGATTTACACAAAAGAGGTAATTTTACCAAACAGTACCCACATTATTTCGAACATAATCCATTATCAAGGGAAATTAGAACAAAACCTTTGCGGTTAAATTGCATTGGGCCTGTATAATAACTGACATGTTAACAATAGCTCTCATAATGTATAAAGAATTTTTCTTTCGTAATTTTAATGTCGAATATCATACAAAATCTAATATACTGCAAAATTAACAGATGCACGTTTCTAAACCGGGAACCGCGGTAGCACAGTGGTTAAAGTAAAAGAAATGTAAAGTACACCCTTGTACAAGCACTGAGACTATGCACAGGCTGTACGGCCAAAAGGGGGTGTAGAGATGTAGCTCTACTCTTTCTTGACCACGACACTAGAAGGGGGTGAGGGGTAAGCGTCACGCCACGGCCGCTCTTTACCCCCGGGAAAGACCCGGTACCCATTGTACAGGAGGATGGTTGGGCCCCAGGGCCGGTCTGGACAGGTGCGGAAAATCTCACCCACACTGGGAATCGATCCCCGGACCGTCCAGCCCGTAGCCAGTCGCTGTAACGACTACGCTACCCGGCCCACAATGGTTAAGGTGCTGTACTACAAATCGGAAGGTCGCTGGTTGGATTCCAGATGGTGACACTGGTATTTTTCATTGACGTAATCCTTCCGATCGCACTATGGCCCTGGGGTCGATCCAGCCTCTAACAGAAATGAGTACCAGGAGTATTTCCTGGGGGTAAAAAGCGGCCGGTGCTTAAGGCTGACAACCTTACCACCAACCTGGGCCATTGTCACGTATTCTGGGAACCTTAACTTCCTGGAACCCTCTGGGCACCTCGGGCCTGTAATGGGACTGATTTATCTTTATTTGCGTTTCTAAACCTTTGATCGTGACAAGTGAAAAGTGCACCGCTGTATAAATTGAAGAGGTCTATATTGTGTTTGGTGGTACCTCTCCTTCTAGTTCAACAAAAATACCACGTCGTGTCCTCGAATTATGCAAGTATGGCGTCTTTTACTAGAGGACATCTCTCTCGAAGACAAGAAGAAATACGCTGCCGTTTGGAACGAGGCGAGGAAGAAAACGGTTTTCCATTATAAATGAATTACCATACAGTATAATTTTCAACAATTCGACGTGTTCTTTCTTGAGTCTTTTTGGGCACCAACATCTTGAATTTATTAGTACATCTCTAGAAATTTTGTCGTCTCTTATTAAGGTTATGTAAGTTTGTGTTTCAATGACATGTAATTAGCCTACTGGTTAGCCTATGGACGAGGGGGTTTACAGGATCGAATCCTGATCGAGACATGTATTTTGCTGGTTGCAGCTGCAACTGCATCACATACAGTTCGGAGGAATGGGGGAGGAGAAACTCTTACTTTAACCAGAGATTTCTTCCAAGGTAAATATGTCAGATATAACATAAAATCTTTGCAAAACTTCCAGCTGTTATTTTGTAGGAAATACTTCATACAGAATGTCCTGTATGTTTATGATTTATCTACGTACAAACTTCCACATGCCCATGTGCAATAGTTCATTAATTATCATCAAACTGGCTAGATGTCCGTTAGTGGAATTATGTTGTCCTGTCTGTCTCTCTAGCTACTACTACCTGCAAATTATAGGAAACTGCTGCTCTAGCAAGAAGACAAAGGCAGTGCTGACGTCATTAATTTTGTAATCGCTTGGAATGAAGAATTTGTTTTTACGTAAAACATCCATTCACGATATTTCCAAACTTAATCAGACTCATTCTTATATACAGAGAGAGAGAGAGAGAGACAGAGAGATAGTCTGCAAGCCTGAAGGTAAAAACAGGCGGAATGGAGGCAAATTGTAATCTACGAGTTAAAACAGTTTTCGTCGTCAAGGGACGCCAACTTGGCGATGATTTAATTTCCCTTCCCTTGATAACTTCCCCCCCCCTTAGCTAACTTCAAAGTTACTTCTCCGGTTTTAATATATGCATTTCTGATCGCGTCTCTATCCCTCTAAACGGCTGTCGGACGGGCGAACAATGCAGAAGAGATTTCAGAGCAGAGCTGTCAGCTGTTGCAAGCCTCGAATTTACAAATTCGACAAAAAAATTATAAACGAATATTTTATAGACCAAGACTGATATTAGCTGGGCTGTCAATCGGCTACACTTTCACCGATAATCCCTCACAAGAAACATTCTTCCTACGAAGTGCTAACAACTTGATTTTTGCTCAAAAAATGATAGAACTGCCATTTTTAAAAATGACAAACAGAGAAGAATAAAGGTTTTTTATACGTAAACAATGACGAGAGGGCATGTTGTCCAATTTTGACATTCAAATGTGGAATTTAAACTATTACCTAAAACCGAAGTTTTGTGGCCCAAACTCACAACACATCGAAGCTGAAATATTGTTGTTATTACAAACAATAAATGCACAATTATTATTACAAATTTATACCTATTAAAATAGTATCTTTTTATATAATATATACCCATACATGTTTCGACGTTCATATGGCATCATCAGGGATTTGAAACATATAGGGGTATGTATTATACAAAAAATGAAAACGGGGAATGGAAAAGTCGGATGAATCGAGAATTAGAAAACATGAGCAAAGTAGAAAATATAGTAAAATGGATTAAAGGGCAAAGGGTAAGCTGGTTAGGTCACCTAGAGAGAATGGAGGAGGATAGGATGTCCAAAAAGATCGTCACTCAAGAACTGGAAGAGACGAGAAGAGGGGGAAGACCCCAGGAAAAGATGGAAAGAGGAAGTAGAAAGAGATCTTCAAGTGCTGGGAGTGAGAAGATGGAGAGAGTTGGTGGCAGATAAGAAAAAAATGGAAGAACATTGTTCGACAGGCCAAAGCCCACTGTGGGCTGTAGTGCCAATGGAAGAAGAAGTTATATAAAAAGATACTGTTGCGTTATATAAGATTGTAATATTGATTTGCAATATTTAATGCTATTTGCAGGTGACCAATTACTAATTGCACAAGATTATGAGGATTTAGAATACAT
>Ga0131853_10022454_pt1 | contig 11419 bp, 9 predicted proteins | sample TergutLab28metaG_FD_92764 | JGI IMG/M metagenome (GOLD analysis project Ga0131853, IMG submission 92764) | Labiotermes labralis P1 segment gut microbial communities from Petit-Saut dam, French Guiana - Lab288 P1 (version 2) (version 2) | ecosystem: Host-associated > Arthropoda: Insects >...
TTTATAAGGCGTTGGACACTTTCATCATCCAAGTGTTCAGCGTCTTTTTGCAGTTGGTCTACAATCATTTCCTTTGTAATTAAAATGTCATCTGTCCATGATAGGGTTTCTTCCAGTTCAGCTATGCGGGTGCGGATTTGTAAAATTTCATTTTGGAGTTCGGGCAAAATCTTGAAAGGAATTATCTCACTTGTTTTTCAGCCCATTTGCGATAATACTCTGCCATAACCATATCACTACCCAAAACGTGGCTTGTCAGCCAATTTACAATGACTTTGTTTATCGCCACATTATTAGCGGCACTATCTTTTTCAAGTGCGACTTTATCTTTAAGTTTCACTACTTCGTCAAGAAAGTCCGAATGCTGCTTTTTATGAACATGTAAATTAGGATAGTTACTTTCAAGCATTAATCGTTCTTCATGTTTAAAGTGTTTTATAGTATAATTAGCCAAGAAATCAATGATAGTTTCGATTTTCTCGCCACGATTTTCAAAGGCAGCATCTATAACCTTTTGAACCAAATTGAAAATCTCCTTATGCTCATTATCTACTTGTTTGTTACCTGTTTCATACTTCTCCTGCCAAAGCATACTGCATCTCCCTCCTATTTTTGTCTACTTTCATTCTATCTACCAGTAACGTAAGCATATGAGCCTGACTGGAAAGCTCCTCGCTGACGGTAGCGTTGTTTTGTACAGAGGTAGCATCATCAGATATTCCACGATGAATTATCTCCATACTGTTTTGAATTTTGCTAATATCGCCGGCTTGTTCTTGAGAGGATTCAGCTATTTTAGCTACTGCTTGGGTTACGTCGGTTATAACTTCTGCAATATTACGAAACGCAGCTGTTGTTTCTATTGATCGCTGCACGCCTGCATGTATACGGTTTTCGGATTCAGAAAGCATATTAAATGTATTTTTTGCGGCTTCTGCACTACGCATAGCCAAACTCCGCACTTCCTCCGCTACAACCCCAAAACCCTTTCCGTCTTCTCCTGCACGAGCTGCTTCCACAGATGCGTTCAGAGCCAATAAATTAGTCTGGAATGCAATATTTTCTATAGTGCTTACTACTTTAGCTACCTCTTCTGCGGACTGCCTTATTTCATCCATGGCAGCGTGCATAGCTTCCATCTGCCTTACCCCATCGTTAGCAACCTCATTTACTGTTCCGGAAAGGCTATTTGCAGTGTTTGCGTGCTCTGCATTCTTAATTGTTTTCTCCGTCAATAGATTAACTGCTTCTCTCATTTCAGTCACAGCAGCAGTCTGCTCTTCAAAGCTGGCCATAAGCTCTTGTGAAGACTGCGCTATTAAGTCTGAACCTATTTCGACCTGTGCAGTTGCACTTTGTATTTCAGAAACAAGTGAACCAACTGATTCCACAATCATACCGATAGAATCTTTGATAGAGCCAAAATCACCAATATATTCTCTTTTAATGCTATGGACAAAATTGTTATTAGCAATCTCACGCAATATTGCGGTGATTTCAAGCACATAACTCTTAATAATTCCGGTTGCCTTTTGCACGATATTTTCTACGACATCTTGCTCCTGTGCTATTTCTTTCGTGTCTTCATCAAACTCACTTTCAGATATTTTTACATCCAAATGCGCTTTCTCAAATGCTTCAACAATAGTGTTCGTGAGCTTTTCGGTACGTTCGTGGCGGTAAATATTCAACTTTTCTGTATGCCTTTGAAGTTCACGTGACCATGTAATATCTACTAGCAATATCATGGCACATTCAACTGTCCCTTTAACAGAAAATGGTATGCAAGAATACTCAAAATCAAACGAGGCCTCAGGTGTTAACTGTAATTGTATTTCTACACCTGTACCAAGCTGCGCAGTTTGGTCTGCAAACGCCTTTATGGTTGATGGATGGTTGGTTATATCACTATTAAGAAATTCATCTATGTGCATTCCGATGACGGATTGGCCCTCTTTATTGGTAAGTTCTTTGATGATATGGTTTGCATATGTCACCATTTTATTGCGGTCTATCATAATCAAAGGTTCAGTAAGCTGTTCGAAGCAAACCAAAAACTCATGGGTAATCTGGTTAACATCTTCCAATATCTTTGCAAAATCACCCTTAAGTCTTGATTCTTCAAACTGATAACCCATGTCTCCATGTTGGAATGCGAAAACTCCTTGTTCAAAGCTGGCTAACAGAAGGTTAATGTTATCAGCAGCCTCTTCAAAGGCTTTGAAAACCTGGCCTATCTCATCGTTCGAAACATTAGTATGGTTGATGCTGAAATTACCGTTGGCTACTTCATTTGCTGCCTGAACTAATCTTTGAAGAGGGAGAATTTTTCGCAAGATGATTAAAACGCCAATTATTCCTACAAGCCCAGACAATGTAGTAGATACAGCGGCTAGTGTCCCAAATGAAGAAGCTGTAGCATATGAGTCCTCTTTATACTGTGTAGTGCGGCTACCCACTGAATAGCTTAATTGGTCGAGCGCCTGTATAAACGCTATATGGCCTGCTTGATATTCAACTCCGAACATCAAGTCTGTCGCCAAGTCTATATTGCCTCTGTATGCAGCGTTAAGCGCTTCTTCTTCCAACAAGGCTAATGTTCCTAAAAGATTTAAAACCTGTTGCATCAAATACAATTCGCTTTGTGGAACATTTAGCCTATGAAAGATTTCTACTGCATGTTCCTTTCGCCTAACCTCATAAAGCTCATTCTGATAGTTACGGTATTCTTGTAGGTTTCCTGTCACAGCATAGGCACGAGCCCAACGGGTTAAATCTCCCGAAACAGAATAAAGTTCATGAACAGCCATGTGAAGCTCAAATCTCTGATCCGCAGCTTCCCCCATTACTCCTCGAGAATGGGCAGAAAGCAGTATAAAAACCATGCTTGCAGTGGCTAGAGATGCAAATACTGCTACTAATATTTTTACTAGGCGTGATATGCTCATGTTATAAATATCCCTCCATATTTTATAAGTTTTTGCGTGATATTATATATAAAATACTTCAAATATCTCGATACTGCACATGCTTTGTATCGATAAATCACTTATAGTATAGGCATAAAGGTTCATTTTACACTCATAGTAAGGAGGGGTGTTTGCTGTTTTAATTGGTTTAAATTATTGCTTCAAACATCTTTTAATTGCTTTTATAAAAAAGATTTGATCAATATCGCACCTTCATATTTAGCTGTTCGGCACACATTAAAATATGTTATACTTAAAAAGAATGGGGTTTTTGAATATTAATAAATTTGGTATGGTTATTTTTGGATAGGCAACAATACTAACTGGAGCTTAACACTATAAATATAGCAATAAGGAGGCGCTTGCATGGCTTATATCGGCAACATCATGCTTGAAAGACATAACTTAATTCGCATTTTTAACATACTGAAAGAGCATCGTGTTATTACCGTATGCGCCCCGGCAGGTTATGGTAAAACCATAGCCGTATCGCAATGGCTCAGTAGAGATACTCGTGCTAAAGCTATCCTCTCTTTGGATGAGTACGATAATAGCCTAGCCGGATTCTGTGAGCGTTTTTGTGCTGCTCTTGTTTCTTGCCAACCTCAAAACCAAACTTTTAGCGAAATTGTTTCTCATAAATCTTTTCAAAGTGCGCCTGATGAGTTTACCCTTCGAGCTATTTCAGCTTTGTCAAGCAGGAAACGGGCAGTGCTGGCCATAGATGACTTGCATTTGATAGATAATTCAGCCGTAATGCAAATTCTTCTTGTTATTATCAAACGATTACCCAAGAACTTCCAAATCGTTTTGATTAGCCGGCATGACCTGTCGCTTGCGCTTTCAGAGCTATGGATAAAAGGTATAGCCGCTCGTGTTAATGCAGAGCAGCTTTTGTTTGATAGCGATGATATTAAGGCTTTGTATACAAAACGAGGCAATTCTATTACGCAGGAGCAGGCAAAGGATATAGCTCGGAATACGCACGGGTGGGCAATAGGCATTAATGCTTTTTTGTTATCAGGAAAAGAGTCATTTGATGTCTCACACGACTATCTTGATGATTTTATTCAGGCAAATATATGGGATAAATGGGATGAGCCGACCCGACACTTTATGATTCACACCGCAACCTTGCGAGAGCTTACGCCTGCTTTATGCGAAGTGATGACAGGTATTGCTAATGGCGATAAGTTTCTGAAAGAGCTTGTGCAAAAAGGTGCATTTATCACGAAAACACAGGACGGAGTTTATCGTTACCACCATTTATTTCAGCAGTTTCTTAGACGTATGACTAAGGAGCGTGGCGACGAATTTTTGTTGCCTCTTTGGGAAAAAGAAGGCTATTGGCGCATGTCTCATAGTGATTATTTTAGCGCTTTCAATTGTTTTCTTCGTTCCAAAAACCACGAAAGCATTGCAAGATGCTTTGGTGCATTGGTAGATATTGGTGACAGCGATGTTATCTTACCGAATATAATGCCAATCGCAAAGCATCCTGAGTTTGCTGCTGCTGCTAAAAAATATCCTTTCATGCTATTTATGTTAGCTTTTTGCGCGCTCGCCGAAGGGCGGGCGGATGATATGGTTGTCATCATGGACGAATACTATGCAAGACACCCGGAGATTGTTGAAAAATGGCCTGACACATCATATAAAATTATTTATATGTATAGTTTTGATTTTCGCGTATCGTTGGAACAACTATCAAATGTTTTTGGAGAAATCCCTGCTACAGCAGCTACGGTAAATACTTCAGTAATAAGATGGTCAGTCACAATGCACATGCCGATGCTTCATCGGGCAGTAAGAGATTATTCAGAGTTAGCCGTTTCTGATACAGCCGAAAGTGTTAGAGAGCAACTTGCAAAAACCGGTTGGATGATTGGAGAGGAAGAGCCTTTGTTTCACGCAGCTTTAACGGCAGGGCTGCTGTACGAACAGGGACAACTTGCAAAAGCATATGAATATGCAACAAAGGCAATGGCTTGCATTAAAAGCCATTACACTGCAGAAAAGAAGCTTTGTTCTTTTTATATATTGATTTGCATACTTGATGCGCTTGGAAATACTGAGGAGGCCGGTAAGATTTTAGAGTCTGCATTGGCTATGATTGAAAAAGACAAGGCATACTACCTAATCCAAAACTCTAACGCTTTTATTATGCGCCGTAAATTTGCACAAGGCGATACGGAGGCTGCAAATGATTGGATAGAAACGCACAAGCAAATCTCTGATGAGCCTACCGTGTGGAACATATACATCTCTCTTACTTCGTGCAGAGCCTTTATGTCGGTTGGGGAATATAGCGCGGCTATCGTCTTATTGCGAAAAGTTTTAGAAATTGCAAATACGTTTAACAGGACACAAGACATTATTGAGATACAGATTCTGTTGGCAATAGCCTGTCATAAAAATAAGCGAGGATTTCAAAATGAAGCCATAAAGCATTTGGAGCAAGCCGTCATCACCGCTTATCCGTATGGCTATATTCAAATGTTTATTAACGAAGGAGCGGAGCTTTATGCTATATTCTTTAAGCTTCAAAAAAGCATCGAACAGCTCAAGGACAGGAATGAAGCTCAGCTAAGTTTTATTAAAATGCTTTGCCTAAAGACCAATACAGGTCAAAGTGCGGATTTAACGGAGCAAAAAGCAATAGGACTTCAAAAATTTACTGATAGGCAAAAGACGATAATGTGTTTGCTTTGCCAGCACATAACACAGAAAGATATTGCCGAAACGCTTGGAATAAAGCAAGCAACTCTCCGAACGCACCTCAATTCAATTTATGCAAAGCTCGAAGTTGCGAACGCACTCGACGCAATTAAGAAGATTAATGAAATGAATTTATTGGAATAAGTAATGCAATCAACCCAATACAATGTACTACACAAAATAAACCAATAAACCGGGCTAACCTACACTAAAGCGCCGTTTCTCAAAACCAAGAGAAGCGGCGCTTTTATATGGGTCGCGCCGGACTTCGGGACAAAAGTGCACTATAGTTAAATTATAAAACATACTTCAAAATCCAATAATCGGCCCATTAAAAATAGTGCAGTTGCAGTTAAGAGCCTTCTTCTTTCCGGCGAAAAAAGAAGCAAAAACGCCTTTAAGACCGGCGGGGGTACCCCGCCTACCCCGAATAGGTAGTGAATAGCAGGCTGACAATACTGGCTAGCGTAGGCCTTCGGGCGTGCTTCGCACCATGCCCGATTTAAAAGGCTCATAGTATTTTCTCTGCACCACTATTTAATGTTTTGCTGCTGACTTGCTGCTATGCGAGCATACGCGCAGCTAACCGGGCAAGGTGCGAAGCACGCCTGAAGGCCTACGTAAGCCAATACAGAGCAACTGCGTTGCCCTCCCCATTCGGGGTGGGCGGGGTGTCCCCGCCGGTCTTAAAGGGCTTTTTTGTTACTTTTTTTGCCCATAAAAAAAGTAAGCGGTCATTACAACTGCATTATAGTTCGCAAGCATTGAGAATATAATATAATAAAATCACAAAATCCAACCGAAAAAACACATATCCATCGACCGATTTGCAGGAACAGAAGGTACTTACTTTCCCTATAATCGAGCCATACGTGATTATTGACAAATCTTAAAAATCTGTTATAATATGAGCATAAAGAGAGACGGACGTTGATACGTCCGCCTCGGTGTGAATAGAGCAGTTACTTGGGACGGTTCGTGCTCTTTTCATGACTACGGCGTCGCTGTATGTACCTATCTATAATGTTTCCTGCGATTCCGCAGGCTATAGATAGTATAGCGTTGCCGAGTATTACTAGGATATTCAATAACCTCACCTCCCTCTGTATAATATCGGCGCTTTAAATAACACGCCGGTTTTCATACAGAGGGTTGTGCCGTTTCAAGACCCTTTTCACGATAGAAGTATATCACAATAAAATATGCTTTTCAACAAAAATCAACCTGCCGCTTAGGCTTCAAGACCAAACTAGGGCGTGTTCCCGATATCGGGAATACGCCCTAAACTCAAAAAACCACTTTAAAAAGATGAGAAAAAGATGATGTTTTTTGAGCGTTTTTATGTGTTAAAATGATAGCAGTTAGAAATTTGGCAAAGGGGGTTTGGCTTTGAAAGTTGCGAAGGAAGTGTATCGTTATATTGAATATGAGCTTGAGCATTATGAAGATTATAAGCGTGAGCTTGAACTTGAGCGGGAGCGGATTTTAGAATCATCGCCCGATCGTTTAAGCCATTTGCCGCGGATTTTGGGTAAAAAAGACCCAACGGCGAAAAAGGCCGTGAAGCTCGTGGAATCGACGGCGGTTTTATCGCTTGAGCGAAGGATATGCGCGGTTGACAGAACTCTTTCACGCTTAAGCGAGGCGCATAGGGCGATGTTTAATGAGATTTATGTCAAAGGAAATTTTAATCAAACGTACGTTTGCGGAAAGCTTAATATTTCGCCGGGAACGTTTGCAAGGCATAAAAAGCATATTATTTACGGCGTCGGGCATGAGCTTGGGATTATACCGCTTGACTCGGCTGTGTAGGGGGGATTATATGGAGAAAAAAAGGGAGTTGACTGAGGCGGAGAAGGCATTTTGCCTTAGCTTCGTTGAAAGTTTAAATTTGGAATTGGCGGCGAAAAACGCGGGATATTCGGATGCTGAATCGAAGGCTGTCGGCTATGCGATGGTTAAAGACCCCGTCGTGTGGAAGGAAATCGAGACTCTTAAAGAGCTGCGTAGGAAATGCTTTTTATCAAGTGAAGGCGATGTTGTGGAGCGTCAAATGAGGATTGCTTTTTCTGATATTACCGATTATGTCGAGTTTTCGGCGGATCTGGAAGAGGTTTTTAACCCGAAAACGAAGGAAGTTGAGATTCAAACGGTTAATCGGGTCAATTTCAAAGATTCTTTAAAAATCGACGGCGGTGTCGTTGCGGAAGTCGGCTTAGGGAGTGATGGCAGCGCGAAAATAAAGCTTGAAGGTCGGGATAAGGCGCTTGAGTGGTTGACAAAATATTTCAACATGTTCCCTCTTGATCGGCTGAAAGCGGAGTTTGAAAGGCAGAAAAATTCCATCGAGCAGGGAGATAAGGGTGTTAAAATAAGGTTTTTAAAGGAAGGCAGCGGCAGCGAAGAAGACTAAGGCGATAGGCCTTTTTTTATTGGCTTTTTAATGTTTTTGTTGAATTTATACTTTATATAGTGATATAATTAAGCCTAATACCAACTTGCAATCTAAACGATACCAATAAGCTTGTCTTTTCACTGCAATACTTTGACATAAAAATCTTATGTGCCTTTTGGCATACAGCGATTTTAATGTCTTCGTCTTTCAGCGAAAATCCTGCGCTTCTTGACATCGTTTAGATTGCAAGTTGGTATAACATAGGCATATAGAGTGTATCGGAATATTTTTAACCTCATACATAATAATATAAATATTTATATTGAGGTGTTTTAATATGAGATCAAAAATATCTTCATGGATTTGTAATATATTTGAGAGATTCTATACTCAAGCAGAAACTATTCTAAAAGGAGGGGCTGACATGGAAAACAATTTAGGGCTATTTGGTGAAGTTGATAGTGTTGAATTCGCTATTTACTTAAATGAAAAAGCGAAGGCAAAAGACTTATCAGTTAATGTTACAAAGATACAAAAATGGCTGTATATATGCTATGGTCTTTATTTGGCGGCATATAAAAAACAATTATTTAATGAACGCCCAAAGGCTTGGGATTATGGGCCTGCATTTCCAAGAGTTCATACAAAGCAAAAGAAAAACAAAGACAGCCTTGAAGGTTTGCAAAATAACATAAATATTAGCAAGCTTGAAGAATATGATGAAATAATAGACCCAACTTTGGAAAAATTTGGTGATTGGACTGCCGGTCAATTAGTTGCTTGGACTCATGGAGAGAACAAAGCTTGGGATAAAAAATACAATAAATTAGACGAAAGGTACGGTTCTTTGGATAATCATGACATATATCTTGACTTTGAACCTTTTGTAGCAAAATGAGCAAATTTTTCCCTGATGATATTCCTGACTTTTCCAAAAAGTCAGACAATGAAGATGTTGACAGCAAAAAGAGCAGATTTTTCATTGAAGGCAGACCGGATATTCCTAAATCTTTTGGTGAGCGAGACTTTGATGCTAAGCATATGCGGGAGATACGGGCGATCAAATATAGAAATCGGAAGATATTCCATACGCTTTTGCCGTGGCTTATCGGGTTTATTGTATTTTTCTTAGTTTTTATATTTCTTGTGGTTTTACCTATGCCTCAAATACCGATTCCCAGTGAGCGGGTACGGGCATGGTCTGATTATTATTTTATTGCACTTGGAAATACAGGAGCTACAGCACTTATTACGTTTTTAACGATAGTCGTATCTGCGCTTTTAAAGCAGCTGTATAATTACATAAGAAATTATAGTGAGCAGTAGCAACTTGACTTTAACCCAAAAGCCATGATATAATATAAACATAAAAAGAAGCAGGCGCAAATTGCGCGCCTACTTCGGTTGGAAAAGAGCTGTTACTTTGGTCGGCAAGAGCCCTTTTCAACATGACGTTGCTGTATGTATCTGTCTATCATGTTGCCTGCTATAGAGCAGATGATAGACAGTACAGCATTGACAAGGAAAAACAAAGGATTCATTACCTCACCTCCCTCTGTATAATATCGGCATTTTGGAAACCGCCGGTTTTCATACAGAGAGAGATGCCGTTTCATAGGTCTAATTCCGAGAATATTGTACAACATTAATCGACAATTTTCAATGAAATATAGGGCGTTAAGCCTTATTTTTTTGCGATGAAAGGAGGTAAACATCATTTCACTAAAGCTACAAACGACGAAAAAGATAAACGCGCATTTTGAGAGATATCTTTGGGATTTTGAGCATAAGTTTTACTTGCTTGTTGGAGGGTATGGTTCATCTAAAAGCTACCATACGGCTTTAAAGCTGATTATGAAGCTGTTTATGGAAAAGAGGACGGCGGTTGTCGTTCGGAACGTTTACGCGACGCTTAAAGACAGCTGCTATTCACTTTTAGTTGAAATTATAGAAGATATGGGGCTTTCTGAGTATGTGGACTTAAAGAAAGCGCCGCTTGAGATTAGTTTTAACAACGGGTCAAAAATTTTGTTTAAAGGAATGGATAATCCCGAAAAAATCAAATCAATAAATAATATAACGCTTGTTTGGGTTGAGGAGTGCGCGGAGGTCTCGTACGATAGTTTCAAAGAGCTGCTTGGAAGGCTCAGGCATCCGAAACTGCCTCTTTATTTTTTACTGACGACTAATCCTGTCGATAAAAATAACTGGGTGTTTTCCCATTTTTTTGAGGGCAAAGATATTGAGGAGCGGTTTTATGAATTGTCTGAGCTTTCGATAGGCGATGTATATTATAATCACTCGACTGCCTCTGATAATTCGTTTATAACGAGCGATTACATCCGTCAGCTTAACGAGCTTTTAGAATATGACGAAGATTTATACAGGGTGGCGAGGCTGGGGCGTTTCGGCAGTTCAGGCTTTCGCGTTTTGCCGCAATTTGAGGTTATGGCGCATGAGAAAGTCATTCGGATGATGACAGCTGCCTCAAATGGGCGGGATGGCATTATTCATAGAATCGGGATGGATTTTGGCTTTGAGACAAGCTTTAACGCGGTCGTTTGGATGGCGGCTGATGTCAAAGAAAAAATCCTGTATCTGTATGGGGAATATTACAAAAACCGCATGACGGATGATGAAACGGCGGATGAGCTTCTTAAACTTAATATTTCGGATGTAATTTACGCGGACAGCGCAGAGCCGAAAACAATTGCGTATTTTAACAAGCGCGGTATAAAAATGGTCGCCGCGAAGAAGTTTTCCGGCAGCCGATTGGCTAATCTTAAGAAACTGAAGCGGTTTAAGCGGATCATCTGTTCCGACAGCTGCGCAAACACCGCAAAAGAGCTTTCGGGGCTTAGTTACGCGGAGGATATAAACGGCGGCTTTATACCTGATAAATTTAATATTGACCCGCATACGCTAAGCGCGATATGGTATGGCCTTGACGGCATAGAAGTCGCGGATGTGAAGGGCTTTAAAAGCTTTAGCGGGAAGGGGCGAAGGTGATGCAGCGGTGAAATTAATAAGGTTAATTGGGGGTTGCAAGTATGCTCAATTATTATATATACTGCCATGATTGAAGCTGTTGATGTTTTGATTACTGGTGATAAAGACTTTGAAATGCCTGTTATCATGGCTGTTTCTGAGTTTACGGAAAAATATATGGCTAATATGTAGTCCTGCCTATAATTTATAAGACCGCTCATAGGTCTTATTTTTTACGCATAAAATCATCTTTTTTCGGAAAAAAACTTGACAAAACGGGGGGGGGGGGGGGGAAAAAAAAAAAATAGATAAATTTTTAAAAAAATTTTTTTTTATAAAAAAAAAAAAA
>Ga0131853_10022455_pt1 | contig 11417 bp, 6 predicted proteins | sample TergutLab28metaG_FD_92764 | JGI IMG/M metagenome (GOLD analysis project Ga0131853, IMG submission 92764) | Labiotermes labralis P1 segment gut microbial communities from Petit-Saut dam, French Guiana - Lab288 P1 (version 2) (version 2) | ecosystem: Host-associated > Arthropoda: Insects >...
GATTTTATCACCCGCACAATATTGGGTGAGGAGTACAAATCATTTAGCTCCTCGTTATGCAGTCTCCATTCCCCCGTTACCTCGTCCCTCCTAGGTCCAAATATTCTCCTCAACACCATGTTCTCCAAACACCCTCAGCTTCCTTTCCTCCCGCAATGTCAACGACCAAGTTTCACACCCATACAATACAACAGGCAAAATTATAGTTCTATATATCTTGATCTTTAAATTTTTGGATAACAACCTGGAAGACAAAAGATTCTGCACCGAACGATTACTACGATATGTTTTTTCACCCTTCTTATAGGTAGGTTTACAATGATTCGACTCCTTCTACCATAAAGAGAATTAATAAGTTTGTGGATCTCAGGGCGAATTGTCCTACCCCCTGCTTCAATAAATTATTGTGGCATTTGATCACAATCCATCCATACGATTCTTTTATTATACCTTGAACTAGGTTACAGCAGCTTTCTAATTTATCCCTTCCATATCCTCTTACTTCGGACATTTTATCATTCTTTCTCACTGTATTGTGAATAACATGTGCAGGAGGGACACTAGAAAACAACAAACGTCTTCCAGAAACATAAAACCTTGCAGCTCTTGCAGTAAACCGATATCTGCGAAACGAACAGAAAGCAATTGCCACTTCCCACGTATGGAGGATGGGTGGGACTCGACGCCTAGGCTGAATGCAAATTGTACTTGATAAGGGAGCCAATTTGCACCTACTGAACCTCCAGATGCTACTGCCACTCTGTTTCTCGCTACGCGCCCTGATTTAACAATAAATGATGGGAGAACCGAGCCAATATCCGGCTCAGAACTTCCTAGACTGCCGCTTAGCCAGCTTAAATTGAACCGGGTGGTGAGACGGTTACTCGAATATCTGGTTAATCCTGAAAAAAAGTGCAAGTGAATACAAATAAATAAAATGCGTCGTAGAATGAATAATTGTCTTTGGCATTACGAGAAACAAGGTAGACTCATAATTTATCAGTTGCATGCATTTCATACGAAAACGTTGTTTAATTTCTCTAAAAATAACGTAAATTTATCATCATAATCATCGTTATCAGCAACAACAATAGGGTACAAGCCATCCAGGCTTGTTCCATCTTAAACGATGTTTGGTCTGCCCATTTATTCCTTGGTCAACCTACATTTCTTCTGCCAGCCGGAGTGTGTTCTTACACTAGCTTGGGAATGCGTGTATCGTTCTTCCTGAATAAACGCAACTTCAGTTACTCAATTCACACGAAATCCATTACTTTCGTTTCTTTGTGTGGAATCTGTTAAGAGAGAGATCACTGTTCTGTCATTATTTTGTGTTGAGACGCTGAACGAAAAAATGGCTACTCCTTATAGTTATGTGTTCGTGTGTAAAGTGTCAGACATGTCCACAGTCTGGTCCGTTCACACCCTATTAATTTCAGAAACTTCTCAGACCCGCATTTTTCCTCCAAATCTTGCAGTGTTCTACAATGCTGTAGCGAATTATTGAAACGCTCCCTTCTTCGGGAATTCAAATTTCGTGAATGACAACAGACCATTATGTACGAATGCTGTCAACAGTTTGCTTTGTAATTCCACTCTTCTCATCCGTCTGATGCTCGTGGCCTATACCGAAAACAAGACGAAAACACACAATAATGTGCACAGAATTCCTCGTACTCTGTGCGCGTGACAAAAGAGGATATGCCGCACGCCAAACTGCTTATGTTTTACTGTGCACAAGAGTGAAATTTAATAGATATGAGCCGTAAAGCTTATGTCCTGTGCCCGCGCTTCATGTCGTGCACGCGTGTGGGTAATCAAGATTAACTCCACGCTTCCTCAACCTCGACATTACATACACATGTCAGCTTCACACTCCGGCAGTTTTTGGAGAAAGGCCGTCTGGTATTGATTTGGTAGATGTCCAAGAATCCGTCTCGCAAATCTTGATCCTTTAAGATGGAAACGACATGCTGTGCCGAAACGTCAGTCACAGACCCTGACGTTACGGAAGATCTCCGAAGATCGAAGACGTGAAATTACTTGGCCCAAGGCAGTGCCCAGTGACGGACTGTTGAGGACGCAGCAGTTAGCCCTCGGGTTTCATAAGAGTTGCGGAATTTCTGATCATTTGCCGGACTTCTCATCCTCTCAAAAAGGGATGTGCCCTATGGACTTATTCAGAACATTATCTCCCAAAGGTCACGAGCTGGCCCGTAGTCCGGTGATGCTCTGGTATTGATTGAGGGTGTTATGTGCCGCTGTAAATTAAGTCTGGCAGCAGACTGTGGCAGCCAGGGCTATATCCTTCACTCGCTGCTGAACACTGTTTATCAACACACGCTAATTAATTAATTAAACGGAGAATTGCCGTGCGTACCCAGAATTAATCTCGTTGAACTTGATATACAGAGCTGATTCTAGCCACGCAACTTTAATCTGCTTTATAACATATGAAAATGTAAATAATAATAATAATAATAGGTATTAATGTAAGTATAATATATTGTGTTTTGCAATTAATTAAAGACAGAAGGTAACTGAGCGAGCCGTACGGTGGTAGTGCTAATATAAAGACACGTACAGACGTAATATGTATGTGTTTAAAGTGAAAGGACCTGGTATTCGTGTAGCTCGAAAGAGATTACTCCCCTTTACTCTTCAAACAAACAGAAGTCGTGTTTCGGATCCACTCTGGCTCTTGCAGCGCAACACATATAATGATAGCAACGTAAATACTTGTAGGAAGTTTAATTAATTACACACACCAACACACACACACACACATATATATATATATTATTTAAGAAGTCTAAATTTTTCATTAAAACATTTAAAACTCTCCTACATGTAGGAGCGTTTTAAATGTTTTAATGTAAATTTAGACGTATGTATGTATGTATATATATATATATATATATATATAATGTGTGTGTGGCAAGTGTTGGTGTGTGTAATTAAATAAACTACAGAATGCACGGTTCAACGATAAAAATTTAAAAAAAAAACGATAAAAATACTTGCAGGAAGTATTTTTCACATGTTATATACTTGAAGAATATTATTTTTTGCACGGAATGCATCAGGGTTTTGTCAGTTCTCAGTGTTCACTTTCACTGTCAATGTAAGTACCGTCTGAGTGCATACTCTTACCGTCAAGTGTCTCTTCAAGTTCTGTTCCGTGTGTCGACTGGTAGTAACATTTTACTAGAAACGTTTTGAATGAAATACGTTCTGACTAAAGGAGTGTGTTCTCCCTTTAATAGGCCCTCATTTTGTGTATTTTGACGGTGTGTCATTGCTAATTGGAAGAAAGATACGGATTGCTTTCCTGATTATATAATGCGAGATTTCATGTTGTAACAGAGGTGCTGCTGAAAATTTATGTCCTCTGCGATGTTACGTCATATTGTCTGTTAAGTAGTTACCAACAAAGGATCGCAGCGCCTTCGTCTTCAGGGTCAAGCAGCCTGTGCTTGACCCTCAAGATGAATGCACTACGACCTTATAAAGGTGGGTATCTGTTTACCAGTCGACACGGTGTTGACATCCAAGATTACTTTTCGTTTGATTGTGTGGTAGTTGAGGCCAGTGTGTTTGTTCCTTTCACTTTGTTGATAAAATGACATAAAGACAACAAATGTCACCCTCTTTGCCCTGTGAAAAACAATTATTTGTCTGATCAATTGAAGGGAGGTGAGATTGGCGACCACACAGCACGTAAGTAGAAATGAGAACGCATACAAAACTTTAGCCGGACAGTTTGAAAAATATGATAGAACTTTGGACATTTAGTTTTCGAAGTCAGGGTTATTTTAAAAATGTTTCTTGAAGCAGTTGTTTCTGAAAGTGTGAACTGAAATTGTCGGCATCACAGGAGGGTTCAGGTGCGAAATCCTGTGAGAATTAATCTTCATGTTCCTGAAAAGGTGCGGAATTTTGTGAACGTCGTGAAACTTTCTGTACTTTGCCGGCCTTTCCCCATGTACAGAACATAACCATATCATGGAAAAACATGAGAGGCTCTCAAAGAACCACGCTTCTTTGTTCTTTCTGCCGTTTACTTAGCCTATATGCACATGGCAACTGTGTGGCAGCGTGAAGCCGAAATCCAGAAACTTCTTATATTCAAATTTTTTGGTCGTTGTTGCTCCAAGTTTAGAGATATCTGATATACTTGTTTTGTGCTTGTATAGTGGTAGTCCGTGGAATGTCTAGAGGCTTTCTAAAGCGAAAATTTAAATTCGAGTCTCATAATCATAGTTTTTAATTGTCACCTTTTATCTAAATTCATTATATTTATGTGGATATTCGTTAAGTGTTTTCTGCTCGTATCCTCACAGAGCCCGGTGGTAACTATATATACAATAATAATTTGTAAGTCATGCACATGGTGCACTGTTCTCCTAAGCAGCATTAACTGGCTGTCCATTGCAGTGGATGAATTTTTTTCTGTGTTTTAGGAACTGGAATTTATGCATAAGGTAGATGAGTTTTACTTTTGAAGGGAGAAATTTTCTAAGTCTTTGGTTATTTAATTAGATTAAACTAATATATTCTTATGATGGAAGGGGAAATGAAGGTAATTGTCCGGAAATTCGGCGTCTCTTTAAGGTCAAGATAAGCTAATGAATAACTATGGAGAAAGGCTTTTCCTAAGAAGCTGATGGTTGTGCAGACAGTTCTGAACAAGTTACATCCAGTGCACGTCCTGTGTGTTTTTAATTCATTTCAGTCTTACCCTCCCACCTACACCTACTTTTCCCAAGTTGTCTCTCTCTCTCTCTCTCTCCCTCTCTCCCTTATGTGCTTCATTTCAAATTTCATATGCAATATTGTTTTCCCCATACGTTCTACGTGCCTCTTACTCATATTCCGTGATTTTGTCGCTCAGTATTGTTTAATGAAGTTTGCCAATAATGAAGCTGCTCATAATTTAAATTTTTCACCTGGAGATGCTGAGTAAATTCAGCAGAAAACTCTGGCAGCTTAGGCTTTGTCGAAATGGTCTCATTGAGAGGTGTAGGGCGTTAACATTGTGTCAACCTGCTCGGTATATGTGGGGTGGAAATAAAAAATAAGTGATTCATGGTTGAATAGCAAAGGACATTTTCATTAGTAATATTAAAATGGATTTTAAGAATATATATCCTATAGTCAGTGAAATAAATAATTTGGAAATAAGTTTTTTTGAACTTAAAAAGGAATAATTCAAATATCAGACACAAATGCCTCTTTGACTTGATTCCTATCAATTGTCATTGTGTAGAATCCGTCTGCATTGCACATAGCAATACAGACATCTCCCTCCCTCCCTCTCCCCCTCGATACTGTTCGTACATATTTCCTTTTCAACTAAGGGGAACAACAGTCGGCAGATTGCACAATACGTCAGATTTTCACAATGCTAGCGGAAGTCACAAACAGCTATAGATCTTCACACAAGGTGGTGTTGGTTTTGCGAAATTGATTTTACGCACCATCTTGATAAATAATGCACAAGTTCTGATACTCACTTCTTTCTGGCTTTCCTGACTGAACACTTCATAAATTACGTGCAGCTAGACTGGCTTACATCCTGAATGAAAGAATACTTTTATCTATTCATGTATTATTTATTTATTTATTTATTTATTTATTTATTTATGGCGTTTTTGAAGACACTGTTGGCAGTCCTTGCTATATATCAAGTGATTCGTTGATTGAGGGTAGAATGCAGCAGAAAAGGTCTTGGCCTGATTTGAAGCTCTTCTTGGCATTGTAGTAGAAAGGCTGAGGGAAACCACGGAAGTCCTCAATCATCATTTTCGAACCCGACACCTACCAACTACAAGTCTGAGGAATTTCCGATTTCGTTCTTAGTCAGTGTCCTACCAGTGCTACGTACTTCACACAGGCCTGTAGGTTTTTCATTACACGCCAGTTAACGTTGCTGCTTGGGTTTCTGATATTACGAGTGAACTGCGTGGCATGTGATGGGAAGTTTGTGATCAGTGTTAAGTAGATACGGATTAGAATGGAGGCGGCCAAGGCACCGTCATGACAATTTACTCGAAAAACTGAGAAATTTGGGGTTAAAAGGACAGATAATTCTCACCGCATACCTTCCCATCATAAATATGCTATTCATGAATACTTTCAAATGTTAGGCTTGAGGCCTGACGTCGATATCTAGAAGCGACTTACCTTCTCAGCCCCTGACTGTACTCAAAGTTACGAAATTGACTTTGACAGACTAAATAAACAAATCTAAAGTATATTTAAGTAACACGGCTGTCGACAGCCGGTCTCAACCGAACAGCGCCCGACTCACACATAACACACGACATGCTGCCACAGCACCAAATTAAATATAACGAAGTAAATCACTGAATGTTCTAAACTGTGACTTTAGCAAGGAACAAAGTATGCTCCCTGAGGATGATCGTATGATCGAAACGTGTAGGAGAGTTTTAAGTGTTTTAATGTAAATTTTAGATTATTAAAGACTATATATGTGCATTTGTTGGTTTGTTACTTAAATGAACTACAAAATGCACGGTGCAACGATAAAGATAAATCTAAAGTAATTTTCGGTTTAAACAAGCAATAAAGTTTTGAAAATGGGATGTGATCAAATTAAATCTCATTGCACGGTAAAAAAAAACCCCCGGGTTTACACAGACACAAAAACTAATTTCAATACGAATCGAAGCCCTTCACATTGGAGCAGAAATGCATCGAAATCAGAGCAGTCAAATATAATTTGCCAATAGATATCATGCTATCTTATTTGCTCAGTTCTTTTATATTTCATTCTGGAGCGTCACGGGTCCATTTCGTTATGTATACATTACGTCACTTACATCTCTGTTTGAACAGAACCATTTAATTTTCTCGCGTATCGCTCTCTCTTGCAAGTTTTTTTTTGTTTTTTGTGTTTGATGTGTAGTGCAATTTCTATAACCGTATTTTATATTTTGATATTGGAGTGTATTTTAATTATCTAACTTGACGTTAATCCGGATTTAATTACAGTTTAAATAATTGCTACGTAGTGACCGTTGTTTTGGAAGAAGCAAGCCTGAAGAAGTGGCCTGAACTTGTCCCCGAAATACAGTTTATTGTATTTCCATACATACCGCGGAGAAAGTCCAAGACGTTTACGAGTTGAAATGCTGTCTGATGCCGCAGCTGAAATGTTACGCCTCATGTTTGTGTTAGCTGAACTTACCTGAAAAAGAAAAGACAACAAAACTAAAATTAGATTCGTGGTTTCTTTCGTCTGACAGTCACTGGGACAGGGCGAAACTTATAGGCTGGCATTTTTCAGCGAAAGTTTCTCAGAACCCGTGAGTTACTTACACACGAAGCGTTCCGGGAAATTGTTTACGTCAGTCATCATAATTTGACACTGTACAGCTTTTTTTTTTTCAGTCTTCCGGTGTTCGGAAAATAACAATTTAACACAACATTTCGGTGAAAGCTGTCTGCGTCCTCAGGGAACATTTTTGAGGGAAACGCTCATGTAGTTTAGCCCAGAGGTGTTTTCAGCCCCCGGAGACTAGACCAGAAGGGGCCAACTGAGTACGTGTTCCCCCCACCCTGACTTTTATACATGGGGCGAGAACAGAACCTTTCAGAAATATGAACAAGCTGAATTTAAAAAATTCAAGTTTACCATGGCGTTATGGGCTGGGATAGCGACGTGCTACGGACTGGACGGTCCGGGGATCGAATCCCCGTACGGGCGAGATTTTCCTACCCGTCCAGACCCGCTCTGGGGCCCACCCAGCCTCCTATACAATTGATACCGTGTCTGTTTCCCGGCGGCAAAGCAGCCGGGACGAGGCGTTGACCACCTGCCCCCATCTAGCGCAGAGGTTCAAGAAAGAGTAGATCTATACTCCTACTCCCCCTCTGGGCCTTCATGGCCTGTTCTTGGGTGAACCCTACCTTGACGATACTCCGTGTCTTCTGGTAAACAGTTACTTGGCTTCTCGCGTGGTGATATTTCATTCATCTTCAGCATTGAGACTATGACAATCTCACGTCTTGCAAGTCAAATTTTGCTTCTTGCCTCAAACGGCGTTGAGGAATAGAATGAATATACAAATATCAATGTCTCGTGAGAAACACTGAGTAGGAGGCAGGTTGGGCCATAGAGCTGGTCTGGGACTTCGAGGAAGAGAAATATTTCTTGCCTCTTCGGGAAATATAACTCCGATTTTGGGTCGTATAGCCCGTAACCTAGTTGGTATATCGACTGACCTGTCCGGCTTCCATTGGATAAATCACAGTGCAATTTATTGCACATACATCGCCCGTCATGCAAGAATGGATTAAGCGCATAGAAAATGGTACAGTTCCTCTGCAGGCCCGTCGGCGATACAATGCAGCATCAGCAGTTTTATAGCAACACATAGTTACGTGCTTGTTACCATCACAATAACAACAGAAAATAACATCAGTAATTTTTAGGTTGCCTTACAAAGAAGAGTGATCGGGGTGAGAGAAATTGATTTCTTTCAGCGAACAGGGCAATGGGTATTTTTTTAATAAAAGAACGTATTAATACCAAATGAGTCAGAAAGAATAAAGTGTGCATCGCTCTTATTACCACTTCACAGATGAAACATAATTGCTTTAAAACCCATCGTGGAACCAAAGAAATAAAAAATCTGATGATGTGAGGGTAGCACCGCTAGACGTAAAATCCCATAAAATAACACTGTCTGCAATATTCTTGTTATTCATATCCCTACACTTGTAAAAATTCATTAAGTAATGCCAACAAATGTTCTGTATTTTAAAATTATAATTTTTTTCACATAAGATCCACCAAAAACTCCAATATGTTTCTACATTTTTTAGATAATCTTCAGGGATTTTTTACGTCACTGAAGCATATATAAAACATAGATAAATAATTAAATACATTAAATGTTCTGTCCTTACAATCTACACGTTTTATGGACAAAAATATTAATTGTTTAATTATATATTTAGAGGACCGCGGTGGCACAGTAGCTAAGGTGCTGTGCTACAAATCGGAAGGTCGCTGGTTCGATCCCAGATGGTGTCATTGGAATTTTTCATTGACATAAACCTTCCGATCGCACTATGGCCCTGGGGTCGACTCAGCTTCTAACAGAAATGAGTACCAGGAACATTTCCTGGGGGTAAAGGCGGCCGGTGCGTAAGGCTGACAACCTTACCACCATCCTGTGCCGTTGTCATGTAATCTAGATACCTTAACATCCTGGTACCCTCTGGGCCAGTCCAGGCCTGTAACGGGACTGATTTGCCTTTAATTATATATCTGTGTTTCATATATGCTTAATTGATGTGAAAAATCCCCTGAAGATAATCTAAGAGAGATCGAAACGTGTAGGAGTTTGATTGATCGTAACTTATGTGAAAAAAATGTATAATTTTAACGTATAGTGCCTTTGTTGATATTACTTCATGAACTGTTTTCATTCTTCATGCGGAGTGATGCAAATTAATATTGTTGCTTGGGGGAAATGACGATTTGGGTTCGCAGCTTTCATTTGTTGAGTAGTCTCGTCCGTGCTGCAGGTAACGGATTGTGATAAAGCAGCGAGTGAGTGCACGGAGGTAGCACAATCCTGGCAATGGGGAATAGCTTCTTAAAATTAAAATGAAATCGCAATAGACGTCTTGCCGCAGTTTTTGTAGCTGAGAATTTCTGTAGGTTTGGAAGTAGATATTTCATGCCGTCTTAACTTGATCACATGCTTAGAACGCCAGCAGCGTTACTGATTCAAAGTTCAGTTTACCATTTTTTTCACATTTTCTCTGTTTAGTTTATCTTATAACGACTAACACTATGTTAGAGGAAACAGAATATGGAAACCTGCAGTTGGGCACGATTTTGCTCCAGTTTCGTTTATTTCTCAATTTGACATGCTGTTTCTCTAAGATAAAGCTTAGTGCTATTCTCACATCTCCTTCTAGTCATTCAAGTAGAAATTTTGCTAGATATTTTTGCACCGTAATGAATTTTCTTCCTGCACGTCTGAGCCACATACCCGTCAGTCAGAGGTTTCTGCACAGTCTGCTCAGTACTTGGTTACTTGCTGAAATCGCTATGTTTGCTCGTTATCAAATGACGCAGATTTGTTTCCCCATCCTTCTTACGTCTACTTTTTTGTTTTGTTTTTTTATTTAAAACGCTTGTAATTTTTTAGACGCTTTCGCAGAATGCGAAAAGCGACTATTAGCTTTCTTATGTCTGTCCGACTGTCCGCGTGGAACAACTCGGCTCTCACAGGACGGATTTTCATAAAATTTGATATTTGAATATTTTTCGAAAATTTTGAAAGAAAATTCAAGTTTCATTCAAATCGGACAAGAATCACGGATACTTTACATGTAGACCACTGTACTTCCTTGATTATATCTCACTCAGTTCTTCTTGGGATGGGAAATGTCTCAGGCATCAAAACATACGTTTTTTCGAAAATTTTGCCGTTTATGAGACAATATGAAAAAAATATTGTACAACCGGACAGGCCACAGATGACAACATGGGGCATGTGTAGTGCATGCTGGATACACAGCATCTGGTATCGTCACTCTCTTTGGGTGACTGTTCAGTACACAGGCTACGAGAGAACTTTTGTAACCTGTGTTCTGAACAGTCACCCAAAGAGAGTGACGATACCACATGCTCTACTAATACAATTGTCCTCCTGAAGATGAGCATTATAGTGCTCGAAACATGTAGAGGAATATAATAAACGTATTAAATTAAACAATTTGTGCATCAAATTGCAAAAAAAAAAAAAATAATAAAAACTATCCGATTTACAAATGTTTAAATGTTGTAGGAAAGTGCAAAGCACGTGTTTCACTTTTGCGAAAAATCAGAGCCTCTATGCCTCATACGGTATAAAATGGACTCAATATATATAAGCCAGCCCTAAGTTATTCTACAAAATTAATTTCAGACTATGCTTTTTCCAATAATTACTCAATCCGTGGTGGTGTATCTATTTAATTAACGCCCAGGACCTTGCACTTCTATCGATACGGAGTTACGAGGCGTCGGAGTTGGAAATATTTTATCGTAGGCAGTATTTCAGACGCGCTAAACTTTTTGTCGATTTTGTGCCTAAAGGTACGGAATATTAGGATCTGTGCCCCGGTAAGTGCGAAAGTGGCTCCTCTATTGAGGTCTTCTCTGTACACTTTTGATTCGATATACTTTCGTGATCGTAAGGTTAGTCACCCCTGTTGTGTCTGTACGGTACGCAATAATGATACAACCCGTCAACACACAACTCTTGATTATACTTACTCCATGGTGCAGAGTCCTTCTTGAGAAGCTAACTGGTTTGCAGCTAGTCAAGAAATTCCCCGCATTTCACGGAACCCGAAGGTTCATTACCGCACTCACAAGCGTCCGCCAC
>Ga0131853_10022456_pt1 | contig 11417 bp, 9 predicted proteins | sample TergutLab28metaG_FD_92764 | JGI IMG/M metagenome (GOLD analysis project Ga0131853, IMG submission 92764) | Labiotermes labralis P1 segment gut microbial communities from Petit-Saut dam, French Guiana - Lab288 P1 (version 2) (version 2) | ecosystem: Host-associated > Arthropoda: Insects >...
CACACACACAGATAACCTGTGTGAAGGAAACAGTTTCACACACAAAGAAAAAAGAGGCAACAAAATTTGCTCACTATTATTAGCATGGGTATTACCTAGAATATATTTACTTTCACTAACTGTACTGATAATAAACAGTGCATGACCTGTACATGTCATCATGTTCAATGTTACCTTGGTTTGGATGTGATTGTGTAACCCACTTCATATTATGACTCTAAACTCCAACAAGTGTAACATTATGTCCATCTATTGTCAATGTCCTTACTGATATCCAGAATCACTCATGTTATTACCCCACTTTATTCATTCCATACATTCATCTCCTTGCATATGTTCTCATTCCTGTTATTTGGCCATGCTACCTCTCCCTTACATTACAACAGCTTGGACAAAGACTGCTCAAATCACATCTCTACACCAGAACCACAATAAATACCACAGTATCACATTATTTCACTATTATGCCTGTGTTCTCTGACAGGAGGCAAGTAAACACATAAGTGTACTTGCTTCACACACACACACACACATGCATACATGCATGCATTTATGGGACATCTGCTTCTGTTTAAGAACCTAGCTTTAATCTTGTTTTTATTCATATGCACATGCACACAGTAACATAAAGAGTGTATAGTTTAAAAACTTCCAAACAGGTTGCCTTTCAAACCTGGCAGTACTAACACTGTCCACAAATCACCACTGTTGAAAACATAACATCCAAAATACAAAAAATAACTACGATTCTTAAAGCATAATGCAGAAACACATCACAGGACACCACACTCAAAGTGTACTGGAATAAATAACTGAAAATGATTTACTTTGATGCAGCAAAGAGTTCACCAACACAATGCTGACAATTAAAACCACTTTCCATACTGTGATAACTCACACGAGGAATATACAAAAGGCCTGTGCTATGAACTTGTACACCAAATGAAAAGGGCATTGGACTTGTGACATTTGGGCTGCTGAAAGCAGTGCTGTGATGTGGCACTATGTTGTTCAGCAGTTCCTGACAACACAGCACTGGAGTGATAACACTAACAACATGCTTCACAGACATGTCCAAATGTTGCAGAACTGTGCGCGTGGTGGAAAGAACAGACACAGGACAGTGCAAGTCAAAATTATAACCCAAAGATATGTATGGGAAATAGCTACAACATTAACTGTGCCTCCTTCCGTGGGCTCATATTTTTAACACTTGTATACAACTTATGCATGACTTGGACCTTGGAAAACAGCCTATGTACATTCAGGAAATGGCAGGACAGGATGCAAAGCTGCCACAAACCTTGACTGAACATACAGCAACACATCACAGCCAGTGCACAATGCTGAAGTGCAACTGTGTGCGTACCGAGTTCATCAATTCTGTGTACCTACCTTTAATGAGATCATTTCACTTTATCGTTCTAATTCAAAAGGAGGGTATTTAAAAAAATCCATAAAACTAATATCATAGTGTAACTGTATGAAGAATTTCAAGACATGATACACTGAATTCAATAATTTATGTATGCAAGCAGTTACTATAACAAATATGACAAGATATTTCACAAGTTATAAACAGCATGCTTAACGTCAAAGAAAGTGTAAAAGTAAATACTCTGCAATGTTAGGGATGTGTGAGCTTTCAAACTGAGAGCCAAATATGATTTAATTTGTAAGTGGTTTTCACGGTGTAGCCATATCACGTGCTGATGTTGTTCTGACACTCCTTTGTACGGCAAAGTCACCATCATCAGGGCGAAGGACACAGGAGGATACTGAGGATCAATATATAGACCTTGTAACAAACATAAGAAGCTCTATGCTCTCATCCTGCATTTCCATTTCAAGAGTTATTACACATCACGTTGCACCCTTTGTCTGCCTAAGGCACCGTGAAGACGGTAAGTACAATGTACAACGATACAGAACAACTTCAACACATGCTGCCAAAATTACACTTTATAGTCTGTGAAAACCTAAGCACAAAAATATTAACATGTCATACAAAATTTTTTTCCTTGACCTACAGACACGTATTCTAATGTCAGTTAGTGACCAAATGCTGCCTTTGACTTCCTGTCCATGAATTAAATCTGACCCAGAATTTATTAACATACCTCGCCTGTCACAGATTTTTGCTTCATCCTTATAGAGAGCCAGAGAGAACTTATTTTTGTTTAGAAGCTTGTGAACTCTGACACTAACCCAGAACTGGACAATTAGGCTACATTTAAGACTGAGATGACGATTACAGAAAACAAATTATAGCTTTATAGGAACACTGAAATAAATATTGCACTTTAATTCAACTTACCATATCATAAAATTCCTTAAGTTATTATATTAAAAAAAATCACTATAATTTGTTGACATTAATGCCAAAATAAATAACATTTAATGAACTGACATTCACACGTAATGTAACAGCGAAAAATTTCACAGCCCACCAGTGCCAGCAGAAAATATGGATTAAGTATATGTCACCACTCATATATCAACTCACACATCTCTACAAAATACTTCCCTTTGTTTTACACACTCATTTCAGAAGTTATGGATGAAACGCTCACCTGCCGTGTTGAACTGTGGATATTGCTCACTGGGAATGAGGCCCTGGGTTCTGTGTTGTTCCAGGCAAAGTAGGGTATGGGTGCTGGTGCACTGCATTCAGAAAAGGATTGCTGTAATACGCTGGGTCAGGAGTTCCATACGGAGTGGGGCCATACATGTTCTGAGGGTAGTAATTAGCACTCTGTGGTGGTGGAAGGAAACCTGGTGGGTGACCAGGGGCAAATGGATGAGGATGCGGATCTGGTCTATGGAATGCACTATACATGGATGCCCTGGCATAATCTGCCTCATACTGATTTGCAGGGTTACTGTAGCTTCCATAACCCATTCCTGGTGGTGGTGGTGGTGGCGGTGGTGGTGGTGGTGGCGGCGGTGGTGCATAGCCACTTCCACCAGCACCAGCTGGATATCCCCCAAGCATCATTGGCTCATAAGAAGTCTGTGGTATTATACTGCTTTGCGGTGTACTTGGCATACCAGCAGCAAAATTAGAAGAGGTGGCACTGGTGTTGTACTGAAGTGGTGGTGCTGTAGATGACGATGAGTTTCCACCAGCTGTGCTAGAACTGTACTGAAGTGGTGACTTAGGGTCAAGTGGCGTTGGATTTGCAGTCATAGCCGCATTATACTGGACAGGTGACCTATTTTCCAGTGTCGTAGAACTGGCCGACGTCGGCGTATTAAAATGAAGCTGTGGCGAGTTAGGCTCCTGCATAATGCTTGTGCTACTGACTGTGGCTGGAGTGGAGCGAGCACTGTTGTTGCCACTACGAGATCCACCACTAGTACTGCTTGGACTTGCCACGTCCCTTACAGTTGTGGGTGTAGATGGGGTGGTTACACTGGCAACAGATTTGGTTGGTGAATCTGATGCTGGTGCACTGTTGCCAAGCTGATTTGACTGATCCTTCTTCTGAGACCCAATTCCTGAAAACAGCAACAAATCATATGGTGACATAAAGATGTCTGTCCACACCATGACAGTGTACAGAACAGCTATAGCACCACTCCTGATCATGGCACTAAGTGGACATAAGCAGCCAACTTCATGCTCCGGCTGATTGACCATGGGGAAAACAGACCCCAGTATCTACCAAACAGCAGGTCTGATGGGGCCAGAATCATTCTGGATGTTTAGAAGAAGACATATTTGTTGTCCCCGGTGGGAATCAAACCCTGGATCATCCATCCCACAGCCTTGTCACTATACTATGCTATCTAAGCTCCTGCCCATAAAATGTACAAAACATGATGCCTAAAATTGTTCATGTTTGATTTTGACAGATATCACCTATATTATAAACATTATGCCCATACATGTGTTCCTTCTAAAGACTTCAACCAACTTCCAGACATTCATAAAACTTTGAATGAACCTAAATAGGCCACATTTATAGTTATTTATAATCTTCTAATATTGTGCCATAAATCTCAATGACCAATATAAATCTGGTTCTAACAGACATGACTGATTAACTGTCTCCTGATCTTTGTTACCAACGTCACATCAAAAGGTCCAGACATTCAACTCTTCTGTGATATGCCTCTGTGCTATTCAGGTTAGCAGTCTGCAACATTTCACAGGATCACAGCATTCTTATCTTCAGCGTCAAGCAGTCCAAGACACAGTGTCATGTAACAAATGACCTGAGTCTTCAGCAATGTTACTGTGAGAATCTTCAAATTTGTAAACAGATCCACTTTCTGAAATGTTGTGTTCTTTCTGGAATACCAGATGATGTACAAAGTTAAACAAACAGCAATCCTATGTGAAAGGTACCTGTTACTGCTGTACGGACAAACACAAACTTTTGAATCAAAAATATTTTCAGCACACTGAAGATTTTCATAAAATATGGGAATAAGGAACTAAATGAAACATATGTGGGTGCATTTATAGGCACATCAACAGATGACACCATCTGTGTAGCATAGCGTCATCCAGTACCTGCAGTACAAGTAGTGTTACAGTGATTGCGACATGGCAGTTCAGGTGGACCAAACAAAACAGCATACATGATGGACACAAGAAATGCTTACAACACTTGGAACGAAAATATCATAATCTCATGGAAACAAACCTTTTGGAAACAATGAACACCACAGTAATTAACTTAAGAATACATAAAGTGAATGCTATTATACTGACTGGTTCAACACAGTTTGAAGGAGATGGTAAGAAGACTTTTGAGCTCATAACATAAGTTCTTGATCAGAAGAGGAAGTGTGAACTACTCAAGAACTACCCTGCATCAGACAGCCATTTGCAAACTACTCAATAACTACCCTGTATCACATGGCCATGTGTGAACTACTCAAGAACTACCCTGCATCAGACAGCCATGTACAAACTACTCAATAACTACCCAGTATCACATGACTATGTGTGAACTACTCAAGAACTACCTTGTATCAGACAGCCATGTGCACACTACTCAATAACTACCCTGTATCACATGGCCACATGTGAACTACTCAAGACCTACCCCATTATCAGGAAGCCAGATTAATGATGGATGCAAGATTCTTGAAGGCTGTGTAAAGTTTAGATTTTGACAGAAAAGAATTCCAACACTGGAGTAGTATATGAAATACTGTTATTTATAACAACTGTGCAACAGGCGACAAATTTCAATGCTACAATTGCTATGGCATAACATCCAAGCAGTATTGCTGTGACAAACACAAATATCGCAAACCTCAATGCAGTTTGCAGGAACACTGTTCTGAGAAGTACAGCTCCACTCATTCTAATCTCAGTAACAGATGGACATGAGCAGTCGACTTCATTCCCTGGCCCGTTTAAACCTAGCACAAGAGCCCCTGGCACCCTTTGGACAGAAGGACAACTGGGCCCTTGCACTGATTTGGATATTCTGGAGATGTGAAAAATTTGTTGCCCCTGGTAGGAATCAAACCCTGGATCATCCAGTCAATAGCCTTGTCTCCCCACTGACACAGCTATCCCAGCTTCCTTACTCCAGAATAACAGTATACTTTTTAAATGTCGGTAAAACATTCATGCATTTTAACCAAATCTACAAGGTTCTGATAATGGCGTGTTACACTGAGTCTTACCAGGTCTCTGGGCTTTCAACATCATATAACACACTGAAGAGCACACATTTTTGAAACTCAAGTCTCTTCAGAATACCAGATGACAGAAAAGGCTCAAGAATGTGGTAACATTAAATATATATGTTTGAATTCAAAATTCAGTTTTGAAATATTATGACATACTATCCTTTCCCTCTGGCACTACACCAGGTGTTATGGTCCCCTGGTCTCTGTACCTCAGGACTTACATACAGTGTGGTTACATCTTATGTAAACACAAAATTTGTGATCTAAAAGTCTCATTTTATGCACAAATTTTGAAATAATGTGAATCCAAAAATTAACTTTATTGATACACATTGTGTTTAAAAAGTAAGTTTAAAACTACAGATACACTATAATGGTTTTAGATTATGTACTCGAAGAATGGAGCCCCCTAATTTACATTTACTCCTATGAAGAAAATTAGTTTTGAATTATGCAAGATCTTCAGGAATGCATCCCTTGCATAAAATGCAACCATACTGTAATTTGTTCTGTGCTAACTCACCATCTAAGTGAAAGTCTTCCTCTCTTCCTGACAATTACATTTAATTAGGGAAATAAATTTACAGGAAATATGGAGCACAAATTTATTCTGTAAAACTCATTAAATGCATACTACCTGAAGGAAGTTGTGTGTGTGATGGTGTTGTGGACTGAGACATGGGCTGAGTTGCCTGCTGTTGCAGCTGCTGCTGCTGCTGCTGCTGCTGCTGCTGTGGTGGTGAACTGCCAGATTGAGACTGGTTTCCTTTCTGTACGTGTTTATTCACTGAAGGTTCTGTTGAGTCCACTCTTCCAGCACCATACTGACTCTCACCAGAATAGTATGGATTGCCACCAAATGCAACAGGAGGCTGCTGAGCACCACCAAAGCCTCCATAATAGCCAGGTGCTGGATAGTATGGCTGATGTCCATACATCGGACTGCTGTACGGCTCCAGAGGTTTGTTGGAACTGCCATCAAAAGCTGGGTACTGTGGATTTGGTGGGAAAACTGGGGCTGAGTGTGGGGTTTGAACTGGAACATTCTGAGGAGATAACTGCTGTGAGTTATTGCCATTTGAATGGTGCTGGGAGTCACTATCAGTGTTAGTTCCTCCACCTGCATAACTTGGAGATCTATCTGATGAGGCATTCTTGTTTCCACGCCCTTTCTTTGATACTGAAGTGGCAGCAGTGTTTGCAGAATTACTGCTGGGTGGAGTGTGCGACGGGGCTTGTTGTGGGGATGTGTGACTGTGGTATGGCTGGGGTTGTGTTGGAAATATCTGATTCCTATTTGCAGATTTACCAGGCAGTTGTTGTTGCTGTTGAGGGGTAATTCTACTTGCCTCTGAAGTGGCATCATGTGATTCAAACTCAAAATGCTGCTGTTCACCCCTGTTGTTAGCACGTTTGGACTTTGTTGCTGGTGTGGGTGGAATGACACTAGTATTGAAATTACCAGCTGAATTCACTGCAGTATTGAATCTTCCAATATTTGGAGCATTTTTCTGACGATTTTTTGAACTGTGTAATGTGCGTTGACTGACAGGGGAATTACCAGTTCCTAGGAAAGGTGAACCCATGACTCCACTAGATGAATCTTCTCTTGATAAGTTTCCCATATTTCCAGCATGTGGGAAAGCTGACACGGGAATGTTCTGGTTGGAAACTTTAAGTTCATCGTTACTTTTTTGGAAACTAGATGGAGATTTAATGTCACTGGAATATGAAGTTTGCTGTGGAGACTTAATATAATGTTCTGCAGACAGTGGTTTTTCTGGCAAATTCCTTCGTATGGGTGGAACAGTATTCTCACTGCTTGTACTAGATTCGATGTCCCTGCCATGAAGCTGCGCATTAAAAGAGTTATGTCTATAGTTCTTTAAAGATGTAGTCTTTCCATGAGGAGCATTAAGATTTGTTGATTGCTGTGGCAGCAACTCCTTACTGGCAGGTGTGAAATGTGGAGTTGGTAAAGGAAGAATCTCCACTCCACTGTCATTTCCACTAGTTGCAGAATCAGTGACTTCAGACCGGAATGTAGGTGATTCTGCCTCTTGATGCTGCTGTCGGTGACTGTAGTCAGCAAAACTGCTGTGTGGCTTTTCTCTAGTACTGTTGTCTGCAAGGGAATGTTTCTCTGTTCCATGCTGACTACCTTTAAATGGCTGCTGATAATGTCTGCCATCAGCCGTATTACCATCATGTCCATGTGCACCACCACTGACCCTCGACATTCCTCGGAAGCCCTGACCTTGCTGCCAGTTGTCCTCATATGGTCCATGCAAATTGCTGTTGGTCCCACTATCAGTTTCTGCATGGCAGTACCTCCCATCAGAAGTTGCATCCGATCGATTAAAGTTTGTGTCTTTATGCTCATCATAGCCACCCGCCTGATTCTGCTGACCATACAGCAACCCACCATGTGTCTGCCTACCAAACGAACGATTTATGCTACCAGTGTCTTGAATGCTTTGATCGACCTGTCTCCCAAATCCATGGTTACCTCCAGCTGATGAATCATGATACGTTTGTTCAACATGCCTTCCATATCTATGACTTACATTGGATGGATCATGCATACTTTGGTCCATCTGCCTTCCATACCCATGATTTACACTTACAGAAGTCTCCTGCACTCTTTGGTCTGTCTGCCTAACAAATGGGTGACCAACATTTCCTGCCCCCTGTCCACCTTGGTCCATTTGTCTCCTAAATGCACGATTCCCAGTGACAGATGAGTCACGAATATCTTGTCCTAACTGTCTTCCATATGAATTATTCATATTAGTTTCCTGAACTCCCTGATCTGAATGGTTCCCAAATGTCACACTCATGCTAGATCTTGAATCGTGTACCATATCATCTCCCAAATGACCATCATATGATGATCTGTTACTCATGTTAGATTCTTGAATACTTCCAAATGCATGACTGCTCATTGAATTATCTTGATTAAAGTCATCAGATGAAGGAGATTTCAAAACACCACCATCCATAACATCCCTGTCTTCACCACATGGTGTGGAACCCATGTTTTCAGCACCAGAACTGCCCTCATCACTTGTATGGTGGCCCATCATTCCATGATCTGACGAACTGTCTTGGTGGTAGTACGGTTTAGCAGTTGCCATGTCTATTTTGAGTAAACAAGACAGGCACTATTAAAAACAATGGTACAACAATCACCTATTTTCAGGGCTCCAAACCAAACCTGTTTGGCCCTTCTGGAACAGGAGCAGATCTCAAGTGTGCCCATCATAAGGCTCAATCACAACCATCAGGGAGACAACACAGTTTTATTTCCTACCATGAACAGTACCAATATGACAGCTGTATAAGCTATACAGCAATATATATGGGGGCAGAAGGGGGGCAAGGCAATCAAGATGTGAGGTTCTCAGAGCAGGTCTTCTGGGATGTGACACTGTGCCATTGCACAGTGCCAGCAGTTTCTGCTGTTTCAAAGAATTGTAGTGTCTACATCTCCAGGGTCAAGCACCCTCCTTAGACTGCCTGAACCTTGCAGAACAAGGCACTATGATCCTTCAGAATGTTGGAATCTACTCACCCAATGATCCAGCATCAGTTTCAAGAAGATTTGAATCTTCTAGTGCCTCCATATTCCCTACAATGAGAGCCTCACACACCACATGCATTCCATATGATCACAAGATACGAATATACCTTACACAAAACTATAAATGTGTACTTATAGACATACAAAACTCTGGACAAGCAGTGTGTTCAAGACATTATTTAAAAAAGCTTATGGAGAATACTTGTATTATGTTGTTTGTAACACCACTGCACTCACAATCCCTCCGCACCTGAGGCCATTAGCACCACAATGCTAATAAAAGCATAAAAGTATTCTGCATATTAAAATGAAAAAACCTGAACACAAATTATAGATTCTTCAAAAGACCAGTCACAATACAAAACTCAGCAGACTTGCACTGAATGATGACAAGTCACACCAACAGCAGACAGTTTGCCTATTTGCCACATTAATACTGTTCAAAGTTGTAACTGAAGCAAAACAAGTGAGGTATTTTCGAACATCACGTACTTCATACCTAGTACCATACAAATAAACTGCCATATTTTCTGGACCAAAAGACACACCTCTTTCCCCTCCAAAATACTATGTAAAATTCTCCTGTACCTTATGGTCTAAAAGGTATCAATATGATCTTCAAAGCAACTGAGACACCAACAGTCACTGGAGGCATAACAGTGGTTATCACATGACTCATCCCTAAAGGGAAACAAAGCCAAATTGTTCCTTATACTTGCTATTCAGGTACAAGCAGTGACAGTCAGTTTACTGGAAACAAATTTGTTCTTGGAATGTGCAGTAAACAAACAAGGATTTTGTGTACTGCAGGCTACAAATTAAATGTGAAGTACGTGAAACAGCATGGTAATAGGGCTGTCAAAAAAAAAACACTCTGGTGGTACATGAATGAAGAAGAAAAAAGGAAAAATTACAAACTTAGAGAGAAAAAACACTCTTATCATACATATACTGCAAAATGGCATGACCTTGAAGCAGAGGTGAAATGGATGACAAACTACACACAAAACAAAATTTCTGTGTCTACAAAAATTACCATTTTTGAAAGGAGAAGAAGGATGGTTACAGAAAGCATCACTGATTCTGCTGAGACAACTTGGTGTCACAGAATTATGAAGAGGCATGGACTAGAAAATGAGAGACTACTGAGAAGTTATATAATGATATGTGAAATCAGTAATGCCCTTGATGGTACTGATGATGTAGTGATGAAGAGTTTATGGGATTCTGAGTGGCAGAAACTTCATAATGGACTACAATTTTGTTGCAGCAGTACAGTAAAAGTCCTTTAATCTGGCAGCTGATATTCCACACATCTTAGCACTATGGCATTTGAGGACAACAGTCCCAAGTACAACACACACAGCATAATGAGTGTCTCTACATCACTCACTGTGGTACTCCTGACCCTTTGTCTCCTGGTCTGTCAGAAACTCTGAGAGAAACTGACGGATCTCCAGAAACTGGGGTAGGGGAACCCAATGCCCCTGAACCAGCAAGTGAAGGGAATACTCCTTCCACTTGTGCAGCCCAAACACAGGAGCAGTAACAAAAAGTTATCTGCAAATAGGTACAGTTTCATAACCGAGAATACAGGGTGTTTCAAAAAGAGCTTTACAACTTTGAAAGCGTATAGAAATTTATACAGAGGACATACACAACGTTTTGAACTGTCAAAATGTAGCAAAATGCATCGAGTTTTACCTCGGATAGTTATGGTTCAATGTGACTTCCATTGGTAATGCGGCAGATGTCCCACCTGTAGTCAGTCTCTTGCCACATGCTACGTAGCATCTCTGGCGTCACTTTTGCAACTGCGGCAGTAATTCGAGTTCGGAGTTCAATGACATTTGCAGGCAAAGGTGGTACAAACACTCGATCTTTAACGAATCCCCATAAGAAAAAATCCCTTTCATGCATGTGGTACTGTAGTACCCATTACTGCCACCGCGAGCGCTCCCGCATTTGAAATCAAGATAGCTACTTTCACAGGTGCAGAGCGTGCTCGTTGTGTGTTTTGGTTCGAAGAAACGACGTCTGCTACACAAGTTCAAAGGAAATTTCGCACTAAGTATCGCAAGGAACCTCCCAATAGGCCTACAATTTACTCCTGGCACACGAATTTTGTTCAGACCGGATGTTCTGTGCGCCATGCCAAGTCACCCGGTCGGCCATG
>Ga0131853_10022458_pt1 | contig 11416 bp, 6 predicted proteins | sample TergutLab28metaG_FD_92764 | JGI IMG/M metagenome (GOLD analysis project Ga0131853, IMG submission 92764) | Labiotermes labralis P1 segment gut microbial communities from Petit-Saut dam, French Guiana - Lab288 P1 (version 2) (version 2) | ecosystem: Host-associated > Arthropoda: Insects >...
CTCGTGAGACTATAGCACAAATCCCCACTACCCTTTAAATCGTCTCGTAGGTGACAAATATTCTTCCCAAGCAAGAGGTAAAAATGTTGCTTCATTACTGTTTAGTATTTACATATCAGACAGGAGAGAGCCAGATAAAGGACTGTGAAATGTTCGGTACTAGTGTTACTTCGAACAGAAACGCACGTTCAACTTTCAGGCTTATCCATGAAGATAAACGAGAAAAAAAAGGGGGCACTACGTTTAGTACGGGCAGACTAATAACTAATTTACACCTATGAAGGTTCATCTCGCCCGCTCGTCCTTCTGGGAAAGGTACGTAGACTGGAGAAACGTTCAGAGTTGGGAAGTGGAAAAGGTAAAGAGATAGGAACTGCAATGATTTGGATGTAAGCAACAGGAAGACGTTGGCATTAAAACATAAACAATGAAAGTGCTTTGCTTTCCTGGGCATCAATTATGTTGAAAGTTCCCCACGCTACGCTCGTTTATCCTTCTGGTCAGAGTAATTTTTAAGATTAAAATGAGCGTGAAGCAGTGGTAGATTAATACTCACAGGGGTGAAGAGCATCACTTTGTTAGAAGCTCCCTAGGCTTGTCCCGCTCGTCCTTCTAGTAGGAGTAGTATGACGTGAAAATGTAAATGTAAGTGACAGTAATCGCTTAAAACAATGGCAGCGCAATTTTGATTTCTCGTTAATGCCGGAACGCGTAATTTGGAATGCTTTTGAATATCTTTAATTTTAAACAAGGGGTTTTAATTTCTTAAATATAAATCGGGAAAGCTGCCGTAAGAAGCGGGCAGTAGCAGCTTGAACCTTAGAAACCAACTCAGAATTTGCTTGAAGACGGAGAAAACCAAGAACAATGGAGTCGAAACGTCCAGTCGCAGGGCCTTCCGGATGCCTACTGACTACACCTATAAATTCCGTTCCTACCACACAGAAAACACTCCGCACCTCCATGAATGACCAACTGGCTAAGGCGATAGAAGGTAAATACAAGTCGCAGTGATTTTGGGAGGGGGGGGGGCTATAATTTATCACTGCCGTTATTTGCACCTATATTTATATACAAACTATTCAGTTCCACTTGTACCATAGTGTCAATATTTCTTCAAATTGTTTACAGGAACAATTTCGTAATTTACCTTTGTACACATTATATAATACTCTCTGAGCAATTCATCTCTTTCAAAAATTAAAAAAGGGGAAATACCTGCTGTTTCGGGAATCAGACGAAGCGCATAACTACACTGCGCGGGCAAAATACAGTGTTCTGTGATCGTTAACACACGTCGTACATAAGCCTGAAACAGCTGTGTTTCAAAGGATTCATACAACTGTGTCTGTTAGTAACAGAAGAAATCACATTGCCTGCATATCTACTGAAACAGACGAAAAACAGACACGACAAGCAACGCTCTGTGTCGGTGAAATTTAAAATTCTTATTCTGCTCCAATAAGAAATGAGCCAAAACATGCGACGGTACCCCAACTGCAGACTGGCATCACGATAAACGCCTCGCTGGTGCGGCATGTCATACACCTGACAGACGAGTATGATGTCACTGCACAGTGACATAATACCTAACACACGTCACAGTGGCATTTAAGTGATCCCCAAACTTACAAAAACAGCCGGTGCTAAACCTTCTTATAGAACTATGCAACCCTCTGACAAGTCACACTATAACAGGACTTCATGAGACAACACGTAACGTGGTGGGATCAGGAAGAGAGCCTTGATACTGATTACTGTATCAACAGGGGTTCGGACGTTCTGCAAGGTCTGTGGGAACTCGGCAACGTAACTCACGTTTACAACAGACTTGCAGTGCGCTTGCTACATTTTATAGTCGCATATACTCTTTTTAAACGTGGGAGACGGTGAAGAGCGTTGTCTACGGATGGAGTACGTACTGATATGAATCTACAAGGTGGTAAAGGTAAAGCAGTCCCATTACAGGCCTGGACAAGCCCAGAGGGTTCCAGGAAGTTAAGGCTCCAAGATTTCGTAACAACGGCACAGGATGGTGGTAGGTTGTCAGCCTTATGCACCGGCCGCCTTTACCCCCAGGAAATACTCCTGGTACTCATTTCAGTTAGAGGCTGAGTCGACCCCAGGTGCGATAGTGCGATCGGAAGGATTTTATGTCAATGAAAAATCCACTGACACTAGCTGGGATCGAGCCAGCGACCTTCCGATTTGTAGCACAGCACCTTAACCACTGTACTACCGCGGTCCCCTCTACAAGGTGGAGATCTGCCTTTACAGGGCAAACCGGCGAAAACCTACCGACATACGTGAACTATGACATCAGACAGTGACAACAGGCATCACAACAGACGTGCAGTTTATCAAAACTGGTGCACAGTGAGAATTACAGTTAATATTTTGACTGTATTTTCGTCCTATTGAAAAAAAAATTACGTAACATAAAATCGATTCACCAACAGTATGCTGATAGAATTCCGCGATTAACACCACTCCACTCAAGCAATACACAAAAAGGTTTAGACATGCAACACTCCCTCCTAATATTTTAGATTCAGACCGTGGAGGAAAAATAGTTCTCGTCAGGTGTTTTCTCTATGCTCAGCTTTCAAACGAAATTCAGTCCGGACACAGTCTTTCAGAGAAGTATTTATAAGGCACGGCTAATTTTAGCAAGTAGTACTAAAAGGCTCCATTCATTCTGTACATCTCAAGTGTTACCACAGTTAGTGACATGCGCGGAAACTCGAAGCACTTTTTCAGGGTCCTTCTCATTCGCAGAAATAATTTATTTCCTTCACATCACTATCTTAGCTACTACACCCAACTAGACTTATAAATCTAATCCGTTTGTCACCCAACATTCGCTCACCTTTCACTGTAGGGGGGGGGGGAGGTGAGGTGGCTTTCTATTTCCTTTTGTACTACCAACCCTTCCGCCTGTGCCCAGTCGTTTTGCCTGGAAGCCATCGCCATTTTTTACCTTCCTACTACATCGCCTCCCATTTCCTCCCCATTCGTCTGCCTTCCACTGGACCGGTCAACCAGAATACTCATCCCCATACCTTGTGCTCCGTACCACCGCAACCCCTGCAGATGATGTGCAGAACACCCGCAAACTGCATGGACCTAAACTGTCACTGTTCCGCTTCTCGTAACTTCCATGCAGTTCACCCGAGCTGTCTTCGACCCTTTCACAATGTTGTACAAGTACCTGAAACCTGAACTAGCCTAAACCTACATCAGAGGGAACAAAACACAGCCCCTGTATATCTGCACAGGGGGAACACAAGACAGCCTCTTTATATCTACACATTTACATCTGCAGAGAGGGAACACAATACAGCTCCCGTATATCTGCACAGACGGAACGCAAGACAGCCTCTGTACATGAGCACAGACGGAACACAACACAGCCTCTGTACATCTGCAGACAGGGAACGCAACACAGACCCCGTATATCTGCACAGACGGAACACAAGACAACCCCTGTATATCTGCACAGACAGAACACAAGGCAGCCCCTGCATATAGGCACAGACGGAACACAAAATAGCCCCTGTATATCTACACAGAGGGAACACAATGCAGCCTCTGTATATCTGCATCGAGGGAACACAAGAGGGCCACCGTAGATCTACAACAGAGGTAACACAAGACAGCCCCTGGATACATGCAATAGAGGGAACACAATATAGCCCCTGGATACCTACACCAGAGGGAACACAGGACAGGCCCTGGATATCTATACCACAGGGGGTCTACGACAGCCCTTGGAAAGCTATTTTCCTTTCCTACCCCTACTTCTTTAGTCAGGTGGTTACGACTGGAACTACAATGGTGTTGATAAGAAGGAAAAATGAAATGCATTAAGGTTTCACTGCAATGATTGTTACCGAACACAGAGCATTACGACTTATTCAGTTTTGTTACGAAGTGTTACTCCCTTCATCATGATACAAAACCTTATAAACAATAATTATCTGTCAAAATCAAAATTCGGACGTGAAGGCATGTGTCACAAAACCTATTACTTACAAAAATAGCGATAAGCTAAAAGCTTAAGTAAACAAAATCAAACACAGACATAAAACGAAATCACTTCAGCCGGCAAGAGCCCTCTACACATGCTTGCAGTCCGCTCGCCTCACACCCTTCTTATTCACCTCAAATTCTGTCAGCTGAATTAATACTCCCCAAATTTATGAAGTTCGAGGTTATCATGTCCACATGAGAAGAAAGAGACCTATCCTAAGCCAGCTGAATCAAGTCCACACCTTCGTATTTTCCTCTTTGAGATCCATTCTAATTACGGCTCTCAGTTACACCGACAACTCCGTATTCGGCATCGATATGGATTCAGGGAACCGATATAGCCAAACACATAATTTTAGTAACGTAAGTATTTTTTACTGATTACTTCTGCGTACAATTTTACGACACTGTTACTTACTTACTCCATGGTGCAAAGTCCTTCTTGAGAAGCTAACTGGTTTGCAGCTAGTCAAGAAATTCCCCGCATTTCACGGAACCCGAAGGTTCATTACCGCATTCAAAAGCGTCCGCCACCTGTCTCTATCCTGGGCCAGCCCAATCCAGTCCATATACCCACATCCCACCTTCCTGGAGATCCATCCTAATATTATCCACCCATCTACGCCTAGGTACGACACTGTTAGTGTCGCACATTATGCTGTGTCTATGGGAAGGTAACTGGCGCAACTGGAAGGGATTTCGAAGGAAGGTGTTGTGGCCTAAAAAATGTTTTTCCCAACATATGCCTTGAGGGGGAAACAGACAAACAAAATTCAGGATACTCGCCGTGCCACTCGAGTTTCGAACTGGACTCCTTCTGGATAAAAGTCCAAGACGTTTCGGAATGTACTTCCAAGAAAACAAGTTCAAGTGGAAGGACTACTCAATACATGTTATATTTTTTTTCATGTTTTGTGACCGTACATCATTGATACAATAATATAAAAAGCCAACTAGATGCAAAAATAACCAATTTTATAGATAATTACAATCAGCTCAACATGTTTCGGGCAATAAATTCGCCCATCCTTAGGAGCACTAGACTGTGTTTACAGCTTGTGGTATAATGCACAGGCGATGCTGTCGCCAGAAGGCAGCATCCCCGGTGCATTATACCACAAGCTGTAAACACAGTCTAGTGCTCCTGAGGATGGGAGAAATTATTGCCCGAAACATGTTGAGCTGACTGTAATTATCTATAAAATTTGTTATTGTTGCATCTACTTGGCTGTATAATCCCTGTTAAGTTTGCAGCTGACCGTGGCGCAGTGGGTTGTGCTAGGCAAACACGGACGTCCTTTGCTTGTGATCAGTAATCGGTGCACTCCAGTTCCAAACACACTGACCTGAGGTGCTGTCACATTTGTGTGTGTAAGATACTGCAGTTATTGTCTGGTGTTGTTAGAACTATGAACAAATTTGACTTTAGGCTTGTTATTAACGAAACATGCAACAAATGATGACTAGCACTTTTTAAATAAAACTACGTCATGCAGTGATAGACTCATGTCTTTGACAGGATCTTAATGTTTTCCCGCTACAGTCGTCGGGAGTGTTACGATACTCTACCTAAGCTGTACAAGTCAACTGCATTTCCTAGAGCAAACACCATACCTGTTAGTTTTGATGTCTTGCTGACCGCGCATCTCAGTATAATCTTATCAATTGACCAACTTAATGCACAAATACTATTTTACAATAAGTTTATTATATATCTCTACATGTTTCGAGCACTGTTGTGCTCGTCATCAGGCGGTCAAATTGTATTATACAGAACCCGGTATCGTCACATTCTGTAGGTGGCCGCGCGGTGCGCAGGTTGAGAGAGGACTAGTCCTCTCTCAACCTGCGCACCGCGCGGCCACCTACAGAGTTTGACGATACCAGGTGCTGTATAGCATAATTTGACCTCCCGATGATGAGCACAACACTGCCCGAAACATGTAGAGGAATATAATAAACTTATTATAAAACAAGAATTCGTGCATTAAGTTGGTCAAATGCTAAGTTATACCTGTTTGTTGTGACACTGCAAACCGTAGACACGATTGCTCTATCAAATTCACAGTATTCCTCTAAAAATTAACAGGAACAATCGAGCGTGATGGGAATTTCCAATACGCGCCAATCAAGAACGCCAATTCGCATGTTTAGAGGAATGAAACGAACGGTCATGCGCAGAAACACGCAGGGGTATTCCTGTAACGTTGCGGTAAAGGTTTTAAGACATAAATTACAACTGAAAGGGCTCCACAATGTTTTGTTAATATTCTCAAATTCAGTACTTCATGACTATCTTTCCGCAGTTCACACTTTCTCATACGCGTACAGACAGATGGACGAACGGATAGAGAAACTGCAACAGGCGCTGCGCAGTTAATGAGCAGAGTGACGAAAAATTCGGGCCAACGTAGCGTCATGCACTGCAATATACATAAATAACTGGTATTAGCTAACTTGAAACAGATTCATTGTTCTTATAATAAAAGCCAACAAGATGCACTATTTCTCAACTTTATTTTGGTAAAGAACTCTACATATTTTGGACAGACTTACTGTCCATCATCAGGAGTCTTAATAAAGTAGTCACAGCAACTGGTATTTGACGTACTAGTTATGCTGAATGTCTGCTAGCTGTGAATATACTAATAAGACTCCTGATGATGGACAGTAAGCCTGCCCGAAACATGTAGAGTTCTTTACCAAAATCAAGTTGAGAAATAGAAAATCTCGTTGGGTTTTGTTATAAGAATATATCATGATGGACGGTCCTCTGAATTTCAAAATGATTCATTGTGTAGGGAACAATTGAAATAACTATCGACAATTCATACTTTCCTCATTAAACGATTTACCTCCGGCCTAGGTAGCGTAGATAATTACTATCGGTGTGCCATAATAAATTGTGAAGAATATTGAAGGAAGCCATATTATATTTCACGGTACCACTGTGACATTCCTAAGGCAGGGTAATTCGACAAACCTCGTTACAGCCTCCCGACAGGATTGAACCAAGAACTTCCAGAATACGAAGCAGGAGTACTAAGCACCGGATAGTGATGCTCAATTTGGTACATCCATTTGCCATTAATTAACATATTGTTTCGATTCAGTGAAAAGATTAAACGGGGAAAAACAGTCAGTGCAAAGTTTTCTACCATAAATCCCTCTCAGAATGGTCGTGAGCAGGGGTACACAAATTTTGGGCTACTAAATTTTGTACGGTGTCGCCTATTATTTGTGAACACTCAGGATGGAACTCGATTCATGTCACCCTTCTGGCACCTAGAATTTAAGGGTAGCCCCTAGAGTTTTGCAAAATTCGTGTACCCATGTCGCAACAATATCCCGGATTTACTTGAGGAACCTCTCGCTACCTGGTCGTCACACCAACAGCACATCTACACTCCAAAATTCGGCCCTCCCAGCACCTCTCATTTCACTTCGGCTATTCGTACAATTCAGCTGCCTCATTGACACTCACAGGCCGAAATATGCAGACAGCGAAAATGTGATATCGGCATACAAAATTATTATACTTGTACAGTCTGCCATAAGCTGTGGTTCTCTGCTGCGTACGGTTGTTATTTCCATGAGAGTGGCGAGCATTAGCTATGGGAAAGAACCAGTCTGTATGGTCTCTTACAGTCGCTCGCTTCCAGCTACACTGACAGTGTCACACTAGACCAACATTAGAAATCTCAGAACTCTGGAACTCCGTTTTATTAGACCGATGTTCCATTCCCAGTACTGCTAGCTGTCACGTCCAGACAGGTTCTGAGGCCCATCGAGTTTCTTAAACAGCGCCTACCGACGCTAATGGGGGCCGTAGCGAGAAGTCGCCCACTGTACTACAGCAAGAACCGAGGTTAGGATGCGTTAGGTCTTACGTCTACTCACGCTGTGCGCGTTAATGTTGTCATACTTCCGGAGAGCCGCAATTCCATCTTTACCTTAGGCCTACCTTTTCTGGACAAAAACAGGAAAACTTGACACATTCAAAGCCGTTCGGCTTACCGAGCAGGACCCACTAATTACGGTGACTCAGTAGTTTCTTAAAGTCCGTGGTTTTTGCGCTGTCACACACCATATATCTTGACCATTCCAGTTTCTTTTCAATCACAGATTTATGGTTTACAGAATTTTCGCAACTACCGTGCTTTCGGTATACTCCCTCCACATTTTCAGTTCTTGTAAAATGTCTACTTCGTTTTTTGTTATTTAAACATTTCTACTATTTTTACACGGCCCCAATACCGCAACTTCTCTCCTCCGTTTTTAGGAATTCACTGCTTCAAAACTGAAATGGATAAATAATGGGTTTGCAACACTTTGGAGCAACCTAAACTGCTTAATTCTATTAAAAAAAACTGTCATAAGAATAAACTAGTACGAACCAATACAGCACATTAAGACGTATAGCAACTAATACAACGACGATATTTTGAATGTGGCCAACATGTTATAATTCAAAGATAATAATAACAATACTGACATGTACAAATGATAAAATTTCAAGAAAATGTGGTGGTTATTTCCAATGTTAGGCTGCTTGCTTACTAACACTAAAGAATTAACCTACAAAACAGCAATCTGATTGTATCAGTGCTCAACACACATATGACGCTAATATTCCACGAGGCGTTGCACTTTAGAATAACCAAAAGTGGGATACTGTTAAGTCACTATTACAGCTGCTCATACTACTACTACTACTACTACTACTACTACTACTACTACTACTACCACCACCACCACCACCACCACCACTTTGTGAAAGATATTTCTGAAACGTTGATAGTACCTACCTCATCGAAATGTCAAGTATTTCCCCGCTTTGAAGGAACCTGAAATCTACTGCCATCCATGTTTGTGTACTTTGATGAATTTTCATTTACAATATTCTTATTGCGGTATTAAGAGAAGTCTGCTGTTAGACCTTACTGTTGGCACCCTCAAACACTTGTGACATTACTCTTATACGGATGGCAACGTCTGCCAAATGGTCTCCCCATTTCCGTGTTTACCATAAAAGATCTGCAAGTATTTCTTCTTTCCCTACAAGTTCCGCATATTTCATGTGCCTCTTAATTTAAACTGAGGTGTGAATGGTGGATTCTTCGCAGTTAGTAAAAAGGTAATGATATGAACCTCTCTAAAGCTGAGAATACCAAATACAGGAAGTGTGCAATGGTTGCGCTGTCAGAAACCCCTACACGACCTCCCCTTCTGCCTTTCTGACAGTCAGTATGGATCCTGCCGATTATTATTCACTCACCTCAAAACACAAAAGAAACCTCTGGTTACAGACGCAGTCATGAAAAATATATATTCGTAAGTCAATTTATTTTGTAGGGAAATATTAAATATGACATTGTGAGCAGAGGGAAGGGGCGAAAGAGGAAGGGAGAGCGAGATTTATTGCATTAACTTAGCCTTCTGTAGATAGGTCGCTAATTCGGAGTGGGTCTGCTGCACTCTGAAATCTCCAATACGAGTAGGCCTACCTAAGCACGATGTATCCACTTATTTCTCACGTCAAAAGAAAGAACTGCGTAAATAACTTAACCAAGTAATTAATACGATGTTAATAGCAGCTGAGCTGCTCAAGAAATTCCTCGTCTTTCAGGCAACCCCAACGTCTATTACTGTTTTCACAAGAACACTCCAAGGCCCGCACTCTGTACCACATCAGTCCAGTTCACACCACTCCATCTTCGTGTATTGTAAGATCCATTTTAATATTAGCGTAACATCACCGCTGAGGTCTTTGTCTCGTCCCTTAAAATTACCCAAATAAAAAAAAAACTTCTACATGAATTTTCTTTTTTTCCCATGCACGCTACATACCGCGCCCACTTTACCCAACACACATGATCATCTTTTTTGTTGCATCGTGCATATCTTCGAATTATTTAATTAGTATACCAAATGATGCACATACATAAAAATTCCACATTAAAACATTAAAATTGCTCCGACATGTTTCGATCCTAAGATCATCATCAGGGAGCTACACCTTCCTCGCTAAAGTCACTATTAAAATTAGTCACTGATTAATTTCGTTGTATAAGCAGGGTGTTGGGGCAGCATGTCTTATTATGTAAGGTTATGTTGTTGAGTGCGCCCGACTACGGGTGTGCACCCTGTGCTTTGCTGCGTGATTATCACGCAGCAAAGTAAAACACCCTGTTTATACAATTAATCAGTGACTAATTCTAATAGTGACTTTAGCGAGGAAGGTGTAGCTCCCTGATGATGATCTTAGGATCGAAACATGTCGGAGCAATTTTAATGTTTTGATGTGGAATTTTTATGTATGTGCATCAGTTGGCATACTAATTAAATAGATCATCTTACTGTTACAACTCCTGAACAAATATACAAATAACGAAAGTGCTGGTTATGCAGTTTTTGCGTCCTCCTGTTACTTCAGCCTTCAACAGTCCGAATATTCTCCTCAGATCCTCTTCTAAAAACCCTAAGGTATATTCTTGCTCTGCTGTGACATCCCCAGTCCAACAACCATGCAACACAACAGGTAAAATTACAATTTAAACTTTAAGTCTTTAATTTCATCTTACACATCCCGTTCCGTTTCACGGTGTTACAAATTGCTATGCTGTTACCGTTCATTGTAATTTATATATTCCTGTAGTTTTATATTATGCAACAAATACCGGCCTAAAAATAACCTAAATGTCGGTCGAAACACGCTGCTACCATGTACTCTAAATATCTAATATTAATAGTAATGAGCAGTTGTGTCGACGGAAATTACACAGTAATTTGTAATTATCGTTTTTTGCATTGAAGAGAAATACAAAATATTCTGTAATGTGCATTTGCAAGCATTACCGGAATTTCATTTACTCTCAATTTATTCGTGAATGCCGCTTTGACTAATCGCTGTCGTTCCCAACTTTTTCAGCTTCGCTATACTTTCGGAGGATTTATTAGCTGTCTTTGTACTACTAGGATTATATCCTGAACTTCTGTGACGAGAAAACAACATATACTTAGATTTCACTGCTGTTATTTCTACAACAGTCTCCCAAATAGCGTCTAATAGAGCCTCTGTGTATTCTTTGGGGAATTTATATTTTTACACAATATATTAACATACAAAAAAAATTAAACTAGCACGATGGTTGATGGGTCGCAATCAGCTCGAATTCCTTCTGATTTTAGCGAAAATTCCTAGTGGCACCTACTGGAGTACAATTGAAAAGCATTGACGATAAAGCATCTCCTAACTTCAGAATATTACGTACATGCATCAGACCAATCTTGACCCTACGGTCTCTACAACAAGTTTCATTTAAATGCAGTTTCATTAATCCAGTTAGTTTCACAGTGATTATTCGCACTTTCGTGAAAATAC
>Ga0131853_10022459_pt1 | contig 11416 bp, 10 predicted proteins | sample TergutLab28metaG_FD_92764 | JGI IMG/M metagenome (GOLD analysis project Ga0131853, IMG submission 92764) | Labiotermes labralis P1 segment gut microbial communities from Petit-Saut dam, French Guiana - Lab288 P1 (version 2) (version 2) | ecosystem: Host-associated > Arthropoda: Insects >...
AAGCGCGCTGTGTTTGGGCGGCAACAAAATTACTTCCTACACATTGAACCTATTTTTTCGATGCATAATCAAAAACGCAAACAAAATGACCGCTCCGTTTGCTGCAATAATCAAGAAGCTAGACGATAAATCGGCTTCAAGATCGCCGAGTCCGATCCTTACTTGTTGGATAAACGTGAAGTTAAGAATATTTGCGACAGTTTCGTTCGCATCGCTCAAAGTAGGGCCAAGTCCCAGTACCAAGCTAATCGGTGTCGCAAGTAAAGGAAATTTAGACAATCCGATTACTACGCCAAGCAAAATAGATACCATCCCACCAAACACGCCGATGCTCATAAACCTCAGCATATCTCTACCAAAATATCCGCCAAGCAGCGCGTAGAAAATAAGCATGACCGTTACGACCGCTATCATTGCTGTAAATGTGCCGCTCAAGTATTGCCACGGTCTAACGTCCGCCATCGCCATAAACCGTAAGTTCGTCGTGGTTTTATCCTCTGCTACTTGTGCAGAAGACGAGCTCACAAGAGCAAGCCCGATAAAAATAACCGCAAAGAGTCCAACACCCGAAGGGATCGGCAGTTCAAAACGATTATACGCCTCATATTCGCACACCTCGCAAACATAAGCCGGAATGCACGCAAAACACTCCTTCGCCTCATCAGGAGGCGCAAGAAGCAAAAATGCGCCTGCTATCAATAAGAACAAAATGCCTTGCACAATCATAAGCGGTGATTTTACTAAACTCGTAAGTTGTTTTATGAAAATTGCTTTTATATTTCTCATAACTCCACCCCCGTCAGCTTTAAAAAGACCGCTTCTAAATCCGGCACGGTTTTAAGCGCATTAAATTCCTCGCAAAGTTCGAGTGGCGATCCTTGCTTAATAATCTCTCCGCCGTGTAATAAAGCCACGCGATCGCAAAGGTTTAATGCCTCGTCCATATTGTGCGTAGTCAACAAAATTGTCGTGCCTTGCTCTCTAAGGGTTTGCAAAAGTTTACATATACCGCGGCCTGTCCCCGGGTCAAGCGCGCTTGTCGGCTCGTCGAGTATAAGCAGCTTGGGTTTATACAAAATCGCTCGCGCCAGTGCGAGCCTCTGCGTCATGCCTCTGGACAATTCAGAAACGCTCTTCTTAGCTGAATCGGCGAGACCTACGCTCTCTAATGTCTCTCCTACTCTTGAGAGCGGCAAGTTGTAAATGCGCGCGTACAAATTCAAATTATCAGTACAACTAAGCGCAGGATACAAGCCGCCTTGGTCGAGCATCAGACCAAGCTCACGAGGCGTTGCCTCCACTTCCGCCTTACCGCTGTCTTGGCTAATTAGTCGGGTGAGTATATTAATAATTGTAGTTTTGCCGGCACCTGATGGGCCAAGCAGAGCAAATATTTCTTGCGTTTTCACTTCAAAACTTACATCACGCAAGACCTGCTGCTCGCCATAAGTTTTTACTAGGTTTTGTACTCTAATCAATGGGGTTTTCTCCTGTCGGTTGGTTTGTCGTATGTTGTTTTTGTTGTTAGTTGGTGTCGTACATTATATGTACGTGGAGCGACTTCTTTTTGTCTGAAATTGGTGAAGTTTGTTTGCCGGATGGAAGGTGTAGATACTTCCGCGCAATTAATAAAACATCCCTTGCCTTAACGCTTACCGCCTGTCATCCTGAGCGCAGCGAAGGATGACAAAAGCGGAGGGTAATCCCTCCGCCACGGCTACTTAGTTCTCTCCTTATCTCGCTCCCTAACATAGTGCCTATACTCAATTGGCGTTCCGTCCTTCTTGCTCGCGCTCATCTCGACTACTTTGACCAAGTCTTTTAATTTGTCCTCGATCATTGGATGTAAGCACGCCGGAACGTGGTCGTTGTGGAATCTATGAAGCGCAACACACTCTTTACACTTTCCATACCAGTCGCAAAGCTCATTCGAGCAAGGACATTTTGTTATTTCAGGATTCGCCGCCAGTTCTCTATTTTGCAGCACCAATTCATAATACTGTTCTTTTGTTCTCATAAACTATCCTCCTATGATATCCTACAAAAACACAAAGAGGCTACAATAATGCAGCCCCTTTATAAAGTTCCTTATTAATTTTTACTCTACAACCGTGATACCTTGAATAATATGCGTCCAAGACGGAGCAGATAATGGCTCAATCCACTCTTCGCCATCAGCTAGGATCTGCGTTCCATCAGCGCCGTAGATTGGGCCTGTAAACACGTTCCAACCGCCGCGGATTTTTGCTTCGGCTTCAGCCATAGCTTCAATTGTTCCATCTACGATTGTATCAGGGTTTACATCCGATAAGAGTACCATGCCTTCATCAAGGCCGGCTAAGAAGTCAGGGCTCACATTGCCGCCTTCTACAACAGTTCTTACCGCATAAGTCAAGTAAATGCTCCAGTCAAACATTGGAGAAACCAGAACCGCGTTCGGTGCCATAGGAATCATATCGTTGTTATAACCTACGCTCCATACGCCGGCTGCTTCTGCCGTTGTTTGAGCTGCGCTGCTGTCGGCATGTTGGCCGATTACGTCCGCGCCGCGGTCGATTAATGCTTGAGCAAGTTGCGCTTCTAAAGTTGGGTTATTCCAAACGCCCATGAACATAACGTACATTTCAACATCAGGGTTTACCGATTGAGCGCCCATGAAGAATGCCGTAAGACCTGTTATAACCTCAGCATTTGGATGCGCCGCAACGAAACCGAGTACATTCGACTCTGTTCTAAGGCCTGCCGCTACGCCTGAAATATAACGCGCTTGGCTCATATTACCGAAGTAGTTATGGAAATTATCTAAGCCCGAAGCTGCCGCTAAATTACCTGTTGCGTGGAAGAATTTTATATCAGGGTTATCTTCAGCCGCCTCTAACATATGAGGGCCATGACCAAAGCTCGTCGCGAAAATCATGTCTGCGCCCCACTCGATAGCTTCTTGAATAGCAGTATCAGCCGCCGCGCCCGGAGCTATGTTCCAGAAGTTCAAAACTTGATCTTCCGAAATACCGAGTTCAGCCATCATATCAGTCGTGCCTCTGTGCTGGCGATAAGTATAGCCTCTGTCTGCCGTGTCGCCAACATGAACGAACGCAAGGCGCACAGTATCAAATCCCAAGCCGCTGTCTGCAACGTCAGCAGGAGCAGGTGTCGGTTCTGCCGGAGTTGGTGCAGGAGCCGTAGGAGCAGGTGTAGGTGCCGGTGCAGGAGTTGGTGGCGCGTTGTTGCCGCAACCGACTAAAAGACCAACGCCGAGGAGCATCGCGATAGATAAAGCAATAATTTTTTTCATGTGTACCCTCTTTTCTTTTATTTTTTGTTGAATTTATGAAATAATCATCTTCAATTAAATTTTATCAAAATAAAACGACAACGTCAAACGATAAAGGTGTTTTTTCTACAAGAATTTCGTCAACTTAATTCATGTAAAAATATACTTTTGCCATATGTCTCGAAATTATCCTTGTGCGATTTGCCCAAATTCTTCTTAAAATTAAATTCCCTCTGTTGTCAGAACTGCACAATAAATATAAAAAAAAAGTTAATTTGCATGCATCCGCATTGGCATTCTGCTATAATAAATAAAAGCGTGCTCGAATATAGCGATTTGGAAACATGCAAAAACATCTCCGTGATTTATAATTATTTCATAATCATGTGTCTGTAACTATACTATAAAAGTATAGTTAAATATATATTGCTCCATTGACCAAATATTAAGTGAAAGAGGTGCAAGTAATGAAGAAAAGTAAGATTTTAGGTATTGCTCTTGTTGGCACGTTTATGATAGGTCTGTTGGCGGCTTGCGCGCCGTCAGCTCCTGAAGCTCCACAAGCTACCGTTCCGCCTCCTGCTACTCAACAGGCTCCGGGCAATGAACCCGTTCCGGCTCCGGCTGATGCGCAAAGAGGCTTAACCATTGCCGTTAGGTCAGAAACGCCTTCTGTTGCTCCTGCCAGGCATACCGCTTCTGAAGGGCATTTTAAAAATTGCTTGACGCATAACGGCCTTTTCAGGCTTGACTCTGTAACACTTGAACCTGTGCCTGACTTGGTCGCAAGTTGGCGTTCAATTAGCGACACGGTGTTTGAGTTCACGCTCCACGAGGGCATCATGTTCCATAACGGTGAGGAAATGACCGCTTATGACGTTGTTGCGTCGCTCGAGTATGTTAGAACTTATCCGATTGCAACGGTTTTCCACGGAAGTGTTGTTGGTTCTGAGGTTGTTGACAGATATACTTTCACAATCGATACCGGGACACCTAATGCTATGTTGTTTTTCGAGCTTGCTTTCCAGGCTAACTTTATAATGCCGGCATCTTAATCGAGGCAGGCCATGATTTTACCGCTAACCCTGTCGGCTCAGGTCCGTTTGTGTTCTATAACTGGAATTTCGGCGATTCTCTGACTTTCCACCGTTTTGACAATTACTTTGACACTGAGCGTCAGGCGCATCTTGATTATGTTCACTGGCGCATAATCCCTGAGGGCGCGCAAAGAACAATCGCGCTTGAAAATGATGAAGTTGACTATGTTGTGGAAGTTGCTCTGCCGGACGTTTCAAGGCTTAGAGATAATGCAGAGGTAACAGTCCTTGAGCATCAAACGACAAGGTTCAGCTATATCCTTCTTAACAATGAACTGCCGCAGTTTGAAAATGTTTATGTAAGGCGCGCGCTTGATATGGCTCTTGACAAAGAAGCTATGTTGATGGCGAGCTTGGAAGGTTTTGGCGAGCCTACTTGGCAGCTTATGCCTCCTGTATTTGCAGGCTCATCAGCCGCAGGCTCAAGAAGCTTTGACCCGGACGGCGCAAGGGCAATTTTGGCCGAGCAAGGCGTTGATCCGGCTGAACTTGCGTTTGTTTTAACAGTTTATTCGGAAGAGGACAGAAGAAGAGCGGAAGTTGTTCAAGCGAACCTTAATGACATCGGCGTTCCTATCACGATTGCTATGGTCGATTTCGCGGCGTGGCTTGATATGACTCGTGACGGCACTTTTGATGCGGCAACAGGCGCGTTTACCGCGAGCAACATGCTCATGTTCATGAGAAGTACAATGCATATTGATTCTATCCCCGCCCCTAACAGGAGTAAGATAAGAAACTTAGAACTGTCTGAGCTGATTTCTGAGGCGATTGCCACAATTGACCCGACAGCAAGAATCGCGACACTTGAAGAAGCTTCAAGAGTAGCTAATGAGCACGCGGGCTTCATCCCAACTAACACAAATGTTGTAGTTCGCGCGTTTAATTCGAATCTTGTTGTCCCTGAGGTTTCGGCGACAGGGTTTATGCTTCACTTGAACATGGCTTATTGGACTAACTAATATTAATTTAACATATTGTCTAGAACGAACTTTAATGCTCCCTGTTTTTTGTTTAACCAAGCGATTAAACAGGGAGCCATTATTATAGAAAGGGTGACATTATATGAAAAAACGTATTTTTAGCTTAGTTTTGGTAGGCGCGTTCGTATTTGGCTCGTTAGCCGCCTGTACGCCCGCAACCCCTGCCACTCCGCCGCAGCCGGAGGCAACGCAGCAGCAAGCAACGCCGACTCAAACCCCTGTAACGCCAACAACGCCTGAGCCTCAAGCACCTGCACCGGCTACGGGCGCACGCGGCAGCCTTATAATGGCCACCGCGAATGAAACGCCTTCAATCGCACCGGGAAGGCATAACGCCGCCGCCGGTTCTATGAAAAATTTTATGACACATAGCCAGCTTTTCAGGTCGCACTATGACACGCTTGAGGCTATGCCTTATCTCGTTGCCGAGTGGCGAGCGTTAAGCGATGTTCTGTTTGAGTTCACGCTCCATGAAGGTATTCTTTTCCATAACGGCGAGGAAATGACCGCTTATGACGTGGTCGCGAGCTGGCATTATATGAGAAATTATCCGGATACCAGAACGGCGCATCTTAGCGCGCTTGCGGCTGAGGTTGTTGACAGATATACCTTCACGCTCTATACCGGCGAGCCTAATGCAGGGCTCTTTTATGACTTGCTTCATCAGGGCAATTCAGTATTGCCGCGCTCTTTAATTGATTCCGGGCATGATTTTACGACCAATCCAATCGGTTCAGGCCCATTCGTTTTTGAAGATTGGCAATTCGGCGATAGCTTGACTTTCAGAGCTTTCCCGTACTATTTTGATGCGGACAGAGCCGCGAGAATTGAAGAAGTAACGTTCAGAATCATCCCTGAAGGCGCGTCCAGGACGATAGCCCTTGAAACAGGCGAAGTTGACTACATAATCGAGGTCGCCTATGCTGATGTGCCGAGAATGCAAGCGCATCCTAACATAACCGTCTACATGCGCCCGGGTACTGCTTTCCATCACCTCGTGCTGCACAACGCGATACCTCAGTTTGAAAATCTCTACGCGAGAAAAGCCATCAACATGGCGATTGACCAAGAAGCTTTGGTAGCGGTTGCTTTTGAAGGCTTAGCCGTTCCGCTCCGTGCACAAGTTCCTACTGTTTTTGCGGGCACGACGGATGAAGGCGCGCCGCCTTTCGATCCGGCGGGAGCTGCGGCACTACTTGCCGAGCACGGCATCAACCCTGAATCATTGGCCTTTGAAATGATAGCAAGCACGGAAGAGCGCCGCCGCATGGGCGAAGTTGTTCAGGCGCAAATGGCCGAAATAGGCATTCCGACCACAATCGTTATGATGGACCACGCGACAACACTTGCCAGAATGAATGACGGTGAATATGAAACCGGTTTCGGCATGTGGAGCGCGTCTTTCCTCATCTCCACGCTCAGAGGCGTTCTTTACGGCGCGCTTGAGAATAGAAGCCGTACGTTTAACGAAGAAATTGACGAACTCTTCCGCCTAGGCGTTTCAACTATCGACGCTGAAGCAAGAAACGTCATATTTGAGGAGCTTTCAAGGGTGGCAAACGCTTATGTTCCAAACGTTCCTACTCATTTGAACATGCATCTGAGAGCGTTTAACTCAAATCTTGTAGTCCCTGAGGTTTCCCCGGTGTTTTTGAATGTTAATATGTTCTATTGGGCAGAATAGTTTTATTAGGGATGCTTAGCTTGTAATGCTTGACATTCTCATAAGATAAAATTAAATAAAGTCACACGATGATTATTCTGCACAAAAAAGCACCCTCTCACTCTGCTAGCAGACAAGAGGGTGCTTTTTATTTGTTGGGCTTTGTTTTAACGCCGCGCTTAATCTCCAACCGCCAAAACAATTTTGCCATTATCTATCGCGAATTTCAACAACTGCGAAAGTTCGGCTGAAAATATCATCAATTCATCTTTTGTTATGCCCAAACGCTCGCATTTGCCGGAAATGCCGCGCTCGTCCGTGCTTTTTTGTATTTCTATGCATAACTGCAACAGCTGCTCCATTTTGTTGTTATATATCAAGGTGTCGCCGTACTCATCAAGAGAGAGCAGCACTGTAGCACCGCTTGAAAAGTCGCTTTTATGCGCATTCAAGTACGCCCGGATATTATCGGGAAATGATACTAATTTATCATTTTGGATTTTATTGCATCCTATCGTGAAATCAAGCGCCATCTTTTATTGTCCCCCAACTAAGCTTTGCCAAATCTTTGCAGTTATTTTGCTCCGTGAATGCTTAATGTTCGTTTGTTTATATCAATGTGGGTATTACTGCGCACCACTAAGCACTCACAAAACAAAACACCTCACAAATCCGTTGGTCTGCCGCGACTTTTGGCGGCGTAGACTTTTGGTAAAGCTTAATTAGCGGAACAATATCCTCTGGTAATTATGCCTTAAATTCTACCCATTTTGCACCATCAAACCTTTCATAGACGCCGCATTGTGGCTCACCTATGTCGCGCCCTTTTGACCTTACGGGCGCAATCCAATCAAGGTTGCAGTAATCCATGCAGCCATCTATTTCTATCCAGCCCAAATTGTCTATTCCTAAGCTCTCGCAATACGATTCAGCTTCTTCCGGGGAGTCGAAAAACTGGGAGTGGGCATTAAACCAATCATATTCTACAGTGTATAAAAATACATAGATTTGATTTGCGTCGACTTCACAAATCATTACTTTCTTTATGGATTCGCTTAGCCAATGCAGTTTGGCTTCAGTCGGTTTATATTTTCTTTTCATCATTATTATCCTCTAACCATTAAGCAAAAAACGGCTATGTAATAAAACGCTCTAGCCCTCGCGCCTCGCGCCGCATTCCATGCAGAAATTACCCGTGTTTTCCTCGCCGCATTGACAGCTCCAACCGTTCGTGCTTGGGCGCGGTGTGCCGCATTCCGAGCAGAACTTTCCGGTGTTTTTCTCGCCGCAAGAGCATGCCCATGAACCGGCAGGTTTTGGCTGAGGCGTTCCACATTCTGAACAGAATCTCCCGGTGTTGTTCTCTCCACACTCACATGCCCAGCCTGTTTGTGCAGTCGGCGCTGCTTGCCCGGCTTGCTGATTTTCAGCCATTTGGAAGAATGAGTTAGCACCTGCATGCGCGCCGCCTGCGTTCATCGCTGCATTCATTCCCAAAAAGCCCATCATCGCGCCACCATCGTTAGCGGCGGCCGCTTGCATTGCTCCCGCTTGAGCCTCGACTAACGTTGCGCCTGCCATTCCCGCGTTTCTCATAACGGCTTTGCGCTGCAATTCACGTATCATCTGCTCGTCTTCCGGCGGTGCAGTCACACTTTTTATGCTGAAAGCCGAAATCGAAATACCACGCAAACGCGACCATTTCTCCGACAAAATCTCATTAAGTGCTGCCGCAATCTCTGTCGTATGACCCGGCAGCGCGCTGTAGCGAATGCCCATAGCACTAATGCGCGAAAACGCCGGCTGAATCGCTGTTAAAAGTTCCGCCTTTAGTTGCGCGTCGATATCCGCCGTGCGATAAACATCCGAAACATTGCCCGACACATTTGTATAGAACAAGATCGGGTCGCTCAAGCGATACGAGTATTTTCCATGGCATCTGATAGAAATATCCACATCAAGCCCGATATTATTATCCACCACGCGGAACGGAATCGGGTTCGGCGTACCATATTTGTTACCGGTTATCTCTTTGAGGTTAAAATAATACACGCGCTGGTCTTTTCCTGTTCCGCCGCCAAAACTAAAGCGTCTGCCCATGGTTCTAAACGTATCTATTACACTCTCGCCTAAATTGCCCGAAAAAATGCTTGGCTCACTGGATGTATCAAAAATAAACTCACCCGGCTCAGCACAGAACTCGACCACATGACCTTGGTCAACAATAATCATCGCCTGCCCGTCCGCAACAGCAATCACTGAGCCGTTTGAAATTATGTTATCACTGCCCCGAACATTTTGTGAGCGCGGGTCATGCCTCGTCTGCCCTCTCATAAGTAAAATATCGTTTGAAATCGCCTCACAGTAAAAAAACTCTCGCCATTGGTCGGCAAAACTCGTATCAATCGCCGCAGCGGCTGCGCGTATAAGTCCCATGTTTTAAGCCTCCTGATTTGGGTGTACTATGAATATAATATGTTTCATTTTATCATATTTCCCTCTAAGTATCAATTATTGATTTGTGAAATACTGTAGATATTTGCGTAAAAATGTGGTATAGTTTTTCATATTATTTGCTTTTGAAGGGAGAAAGCATTATGTCTGCTATTTTGAGCGATAAAATGATTAAATCAATAGTTGTTATTTTCGCCAAATATGAAGTTGAAGATAGACTGTTTTTGTTTGATAAAATTCCGCCCACTAAATTAAAAAATGCTAGAATCAGCTTCGCCTCAAATATGGGCAGTGATGAAAAAGTAATCGCTCTTCATGACGATACTGTTATGGGTTCAGCAAAAAATGGTTTTGTGCTTACCACAAAACGTTTATATCACAAAGAATCTTTTGGTCGTGTGGCTTTCGTTGAGATTGATAGGATTGTCGATCTCAAGTTTCGATTGGGAAAGAACGCTTCGGAAGTAGATGTAGTTGCAACTTCAGGAATAATAAAAGTCAAAATTCTTTTAAGCAAGAACCATGAAGCTATTTTTAACGCCCTACGCGAAGCAATCCTGCTGCTGCAAAACCCAAACGCACCCACACAAACAAGCAACTCCACCGATTCGACCCACTGCAACGGCTGCGGCGCAGTAGGCCCTTGGGCTGTCTGCGAATACTGCGGCTCTCCAATGCAATAAGCATCTACTCCCAAAAATCGCTTATCATGTAATAGTTTTGTAACAGTTGTCTGATATACTTGTTTTGCTAATCAAAAATCTGAAAGGAGTTATTTTTATGAAAAAACGTTTAATCGGTTTGATTTTAGCCAGTGTTATGGTGCTTGGCGTTTTGGCGGCTTGCGCTCCTGCGGCTGCACCTGAAGCTCCGCCTGCACAAGGTACACCTGCCGCCCCGGGGGCTCCTGCGTCTCCTGCAGCACCACAAGCCCCGGCCGCTGCCGAGGCTCCTGCTGCACGTATTACAGACAGAGGTCTTCGCCTTGCCACGGGAACTGAGCCGGGCGCGGTTGCACCTGCGAGACATGGCGCGCTTATTCCTGCGTTCATGAACGAGTTGACTCATAGTTTCCTCTTTAGAATTGACACGGAAACTTTAGAACCACTACCTTACACTGTTGAGAGCTGGAGAGCGTTGAGCGACACATTATTTGAGTTTACGATTCTTCCGGGTATTTTATTCCATAATGGTGAAGAAATGACGGCATATGACGTTGTGGCTTCTCTGTTTTATGTGCAAAACTATCCGTATTCAAGAGCGCAGCACGGAAGTATTGTTGATGCGGTAGTGGTTGACAGATATACTTTCACAGTCGATACCGGCGCGCCAAACGCTATGCTATTTAACGACTTGGCACATCAGGCGAACGCCACAATGCCTCGCTCTTTGATTGATGCCGGTCACGACTTTATCGTTGACCCTGTCGGCAACGGCCCATTCGTCTTTGATGAGTGGAGAACCGGCGACTTCTTGAATTTCGTACGTTTTGATAATTATTTCAACGAAGATCGTTTCCCTGCCCTTGCATACACTCATTGGAGAATTATTCCTGAAGGCTCTTCACGGACAATAGCTCTTGAAGCTGGCGAGATTGACTTTATTGTTGATGTTCCTTTTGCTGATGTGCATAGATTGGAAGCTGACCCGGGTATTGAAGTACGTATGATTACGGGCACAGCGTTCAACTTCCTTATCGTTAATAATGACCTGCCTTATTTTGACAATGTTTATGTAAGGCGCGCGCTTGACATGGCAATTGACAAAGAAGCCGCGGTTATGGCGAGCGTTGATGGGTTTGGAATACCTCTTTGGCAGAACACTCCGCCGGTATTTGCAGGCTCGTCTGATGTAGGAGCAAGGCATTTTGACCCTGAATATGCGCGCGCTTTATTAGCACGCGAGGGCGTTAATCCTGAAAATCTTGCTATGGAAATACTTGTAA
>Ga0131853_10022461_pt1 | contig 11416 bp, 10 predicted proteins | sample TergutLab28metaG_FD_92764 | JGI IMG/M metagenome (GOLD analysis project Ga0131853, IMG submission 92764) | Labiotermes labralis P1 segment gut microbial communities from Petit-Saut dam, French Guiana - Lab288 P1 (version 2) (version 2) | ecosystem: Host-associated > Arthropoda: Insects >...
AGTTCTTTAAAAATGGGGAGTTTGTGTTGTAGGCTTATTTATCTTGATAATGCGAACCACATTGAATTATCTCCAGCTTTCCACCTGCAATCCGAAAGACAATTCGGTTTTTATCGTCAATCTTCACACTCCAAAAGCCGCTTAAATCGTGCTTTAGCGGCTCGGGCTTACCAATACCATTGTATCCATTACGTTCTATATCCAGCAATAGCTTATTTATTTTCTTTAGCGTCTTTTTATCCTGCGTTTGCCAATGGACATAGTCGTTCCACGCCAAATCATGCCATATTTTAGTCATCATCAACCTCAATGAGTTCATGCGCTGTCATATTTATGCCGGCTTTGGCATCGGATATGGCTGTTTTAAGCCGATTCATATTTGCTTCTGAATAGAAAGGATCTGGGTCTGCGGTAACTTCAAAAGGTATGCGCCGTTCTTTATTAACTTTCGTTGCAAAGATGGTAAATGCAGTGGTCATGCTCATGCCCATATCCTTACATGTTTGTTCCATACCCTGTTTTAAACTCTCGTCCATACGGAAATTAACTGTGGCTTGTGCCATACAAAATCACCTCTACAGCTATTTTATCACATTTGTAATGCAATATTCAAGCAATTGCATTACATTTTAAAATTCTTTATTAAGCATGAACAAAAAAAAGAACCGGCCGGGTTTTACCCGCCGGTTCTTCTTTTTAGGTTGCTAAGTACGTTTGATTGTTATTGCTCGTTGTCGTCTTCGCCTTGGCAATCGTCGTCGCAGTAGTCTTCTACTGGGGGTTGTGGCGCACGTTTAGGCTCAGGATATGTTGGATAAGCATGAACAATAATGCCAAGGCTAAGTACTAAAACCAATACTAAGATTAGAGCAGTAAATTTTTTGCTCATTTTATTTCACCCCTCCCATGCATCTCTGCATAAATGCGAGTCATTATAGCATCTATCTTTAATGCTTTTTTTGTTTCTTCCATTTTCTTTTTTTCATAATGCTCTTTAACCTGCTCACAAAACTCTAAAGCTATCATATTTTGATTTGCGCCCAAAAAATATGGTATTGTAACTGTTTCCAAGTAATCAAGAGACTCTTTATCGCTTATTGTTATTAAATGACTTAATGCTTCAAACCGCATTAAATAATCTTCATTACTTATAGCCAATTTCTTAGCTTCTATCAACAATTCTCTACATGCTATCACATTACCCATGCCTAAAAGGGCTCGTCCTTTTCCAAGTAATGCACTCAAGTAATCTACTGTTCCTTTTTCAAAACACTCTAATGCATCTTCCGCATATCCTAAAGCAGTTTGCCAATCCCTAGACCTATCATACAAGTAAGCCGTATTCGTGTAAGCAAGACCTATCCTATACTTATTTTTGCTATTTTTTGCATCTTTAAGGCATCTTTGCTGTAGCTTTCTCGCCTTATCTATCAATCCAAAATGTATATAGTCTGATGCTAATGCATTATCTATATGCCAACCCGGTACCCCTGCTTGCTCACTTTGATGCAATCTTTGAGCATTTTCCAAAAATGAAATTGCATGAGAAACCCGCCCAATCATTCTAGCACAAAAAGCAAGTGCATAGTAAAGCACTATACAGTTTCCATATTTTTCTCTCCATACCCCGTGTGCATTCATGTAAAAGTTAAAGGCGTTTTTATAGTTTTTAAGCTTAACGTTTAACGTACCTTGCATGTAGTAATAATGATACAAAACTTCATTACTTGCACTGTTTAAGCCAAGCTCTACTTTTGCAAAAAGCACTTTAGCTTCTTCTATTTTTCTGTCAACTAACAAAAGTCTAGCACAGAAAAGGCTATACAAAGCGTTGAACTCATACTCATAAGTCAGAAGTTTAATTACAGATAACTTGTCCTGCATTTTTTTTGCTTCTTCATCTTCATCATCATTGATCAAGTTATACATTATATACAACCTGGTCCTAAAGCTCTCCCGCTCGTCATCAAGCAACGGCACTGTAGTTATACCCAACGCAACCCGCAGCACAGGTAATTTCTCCAGCACATGCTCATCTTTATTGTTTTCTATACGGCTAAGCGTACCATGGGTATAGTTAACTTCTACACCCAGTTTTTCTAGGGACAACCCTTGGGCTTCTCTAACCGCTTTTAATTTTTCGCCTAACGTCATATTATCCACTTTTGCAAATCTCCACCCCGCAAATGTCGTTAATAAATGCGTAAAATTTTTTATTTGTTAAAAAAGTCATATTTTTATCGGTACTTTTTTTAGTCTTTTTACAGAAATTAACAAAAAATTGCTGCTTTTTCGCCTTCAAAAAATAAATTAACTACACTTTTGTGCAGGTTTTCACGTTTTTTCTAAAATCCTGCACAATTTTGCCCACTATTTAACCAAAATTTGAATTTGTTTTTTTGGCCAGAAGCTGTAAGCCCCGCTTGCTAAGCTGGCTAGGGCGGTTTCAATCCTACTGCTATTCACTCGCCTTAAAATTATATGTTGGGCGCACATTTGTAACAATTTCCGCAGTTGGCTCGATATTCTTTATAATTTCGTCAATGGGCTTGTACGCCATCGGTGCTTCGTCCAGCGTCTTATTGCTTACAGATGTTGTAAATATGCCTTGCATCGATGCTTTGTATTCTTCCATCGATAGCGTTTTTAGCGCAGACATACGGCTCATCAAACGCCCTGCCCCATGCGGCGCAGAATAGTTCCAGTCGGGGTTACCTTTGCCTTTGCATATAAGGCTGCCGTCCCGCATGTTTATCGGGACAAGCAACTGCTCGCCATCCTTTGCAGACACAGCACCTTTGCGCAGTATCATGGCATCCGTGTCTATGTAGTTGTGTATGGTGGTAAAGCGTTCGACTTCCGTCAGCCCCATGCCCTGCAAAATTACTTCTGTCATGGCTTGGCGGTTAAGCGTCGCAAACCGCTGAATTATTTTCATGTCGTGGATGTAGTCGTCGAACAGTTTTCCGCTTACATAGGTGAGGTCTTTGGGAACACCGCTTTTGCGCAGTGCTTTGTTTGCTTCGCCTTGATAATAGTCCGCAACTTGCGAGCCTATGTGGCGGCTGCCGGAATGGACTATCAAGTACAAGTCACCTTCGCCCGAACGCCCTACTTCTATAAAGTGGTTGCCACCGCCCAGCGTGCCTATGCTTTTTCTTGCACGCCCCAGGTCAACTTTATCTTTGCAGCGCAAAACATCAAGGTCTATTTCGTCCACAAGCGAATGATGTGTTTTCCGCACGTCCCGCCCGCTTGGTATTTCTTTACGGATTAATTTGTCCAGTGCAGCATAGTCTATTTCCTTTTCTGCAAGCTTGACCGTTTCCATACCGCAGCCAATGTCCACACCAACCATACCCGGCACAATTTTGTCGGTTATGGTCATTGTCGTACCTATGGTACAGCCTTTGCCTGCGTGTACGTCCGGCATTATGCGTATTTTGCTATCCGCAAATTCCGGGCGGTCGCAAACGGTTTTTATTTGGTTAAATGCCGCTGTTTCAAGCTCGTCTGTATAGCATATTGCGGTGTTATGCTTGCCTTCGACTTTTAGCATAGCGACTACCTAACACTTTCTCTGCGATTACTTGCTCCACTGCTTAGCAAATACACGCAATACTGGTTAATAGAAATCCCTTCTTGCTTTGAATCTTCTGCAAGTGTTTTGTGTAAAGATTTAGGTATGCGCAATTCAAACTGACCACTATATTCGCTTATACCATTTGGCTCGGGTATAGGCGTTCCATCTTCCAAACATGCCGCAATCCAATTTCTTTTTGCATCTTCAAGTAGTGTAAAGCCTTGTTCCGGTGTTTCTGCACAAGTTATGCAACCAGGTAATTCGGGGTATCTAAAAGCATATCCGCCTTCTTCCTTATCCGGGATAATTTCGATTCTATAATCAAGATTCATAAAATAATCTAAATTTTTTTCCACATTACTCACACTCACTTTCGGCTATCGCATCTTTAACCAACTGAACGTACACTTTATTCATAGGTGATGACTTTGGCAATGAAATTGGAGACCTGCCGTGCTTTCTAAAAATGTAATGGCTGCTACCACCTTTGGGCTGGCTTTGAGTGTAACCCATGCGGATTAAAACTTTTGCCAACGCTTCGAACCTTAAATTTTTGTTGAGCTTTAGTATTTCGTCTATTAGTTTATCCAATTTGCTCAAGATGCCACCTCTTTTGCACATTATATTATGATGTCGTATTTGGGTCAAACTCACATGCACTGTATTTTCTGAATGTCTATTTTATTGCTTCGATTCACTGGTTGGAGGGACGTAATATACTTCATCATACATATATAGAAGCTCTCTTAGTTGATGTATTTCCTCCGTTCTCCACCCTTTAATAAGCACATACTCTTCGTTTCTGAACTTAATCACACCTTTATCCATATGATAATACGCTTTACGATAAGGGGGTCCTGTTTTTACGTCTTTTTTGAGTTTTATCTTACTTATATCTTCTTTACTGTAGTAAAAGTCCATTTCATCTATTACATTTACAATATTGCGAATTTGACCAAGTTTCTTCCTTTTAAATTTGAGTGTCTTTGCATCTAATCTGCTTGCATATTTTATTTCAAAAATCAATTTTGGTTCCTGTTTGATTGCTTCTTGTACAATCTTAATGGCAAGTTCATCCAAATTATTTTCTGTACTACTGTAACGTTCTTCACTTAGTTTGAGTTCTTTTGTTGACTCATCATATTCCATAAGTTGAATGATATGACTTCCCGCTAATGAATATTTCTCCGGCACACTATTATTTGGGTCTTTTGGTATAAACACTGATGGATTGAGATGATGAATTCTTCGTAACAGCTTATCGACTTTCTTTTCACAATCTTCTTTATCCTCTCCATTTTTATTAATCCCACGAATACAAAGTTCTTCATGAAATACAGACATAAAGCTTGCAATGTCATGAATTTCATTCGGAATCTTTTTGCCGTGACTTTCGAAAAGGAATTTTACCTCTTTTACTTCTCTAAAATTTTTCAAATACTCTAAATTTATTCTATAGCCTTTATAGCTATCAACCGCTCTTATAAGCGAATAGAACTCTCTGAATAATTGCATACATAAGTCTGAAAATATTACCAGCCTTAAGAGACTTAACTTCTCCCCCGAATAGTACTCCACAAGCACTTTGTCCTTTTTATACATATCAAATGCCAAGCTATAAGCATCTACTAAACGATTGACAGTACGAGGATTACTATAAGTAGAATATCGTGCAAGTTTGGCAAATTTTTCATTTTCATCTTCGCTAAGCTGCTTTGCAGCATCATCGGATAACTTTTCAAACTCATAAGAAATAAGGTCTGTAATTTCATACCGATTTACAGGCACTTCAAACTCAAGTTGGAATACTTTTTCGAAGAAAGTACGGGGGTTTTTCTTTATATCATATGTATCACTATATTTCTCTTCAACGCCAATGGACACTATCTCATAATCAATGGCTACCACAAAAACAACCCTTGTATTTTGGAAAAACAAATTAAGTATTTCTAATGCTTCTACTGCTTTTATCGGCGGAACTCTATCAAGATCATCTACAAAAATTATAATCTTTGATTTTGAACGATTAGATATTATTTTACTTATTTTCGTATTTGTTTTTTCTTCTAACTTCTTTTGTTGTCCTTCGCTTGATTTTTCTATAAATTGCTCTCGTTTGTTTTTCTTTAGTTTGCCTAACAGCTCATCCACTAATACATTTAAAATATCTTTTTTATTTTGCAAGTTTTTTACATATTCGAATGTTGCCTCTTTGTGTGCAGCCGCAAATGAATTGGTAAAAACGCTGCCCACTAATTTTCCCGCCATTATAGACGCTAGTGGCGCAGAAATTGCGCGCGCAATCTTTCCTTTAGATGTTAGTCTTCGTTCACTTCTTGTTCGAGTACAAAGTATTATTACAAATAAGGTTATAGCAAACGAAACAATGAATAGAGCAATTATTACAAAAGCTCGAACAACATAATCATTACTTTCATTGAGTACACCCAATGTTACGAAAAAGAAAATGAAGAAAACCGCAAGTGCGAAAAACACTCTTATATGTTTTAAGATACTTTCCGTTTTTTTCCATGTCATTAAACCAATAATCTTTAGAACTATGCTATCCGCTAAAAGAGTCGGCAAATACTCACCCTGTCCAAACTGTGAAAGCTCCCATGCATTAACCCAAATCGTCTTTATGTTAGTTTCTGATTTCGCAATCTTTTTTCCAGGGTTAGGGTCGAGCTTCTTTCTAAGCTCTTTCATTATCGTTGTTTTGCCGGTACCCCATGTGCCATGAATTGCTATAGATGTTGGCTCATCACTTTCTCTAATAAATTTTGCTAAACTTTCTATCTGATTTTCAACAAGCTTCACACGGTCATTATTTATAATCTCATCATTCATTGCTGTTCACCCACTCGCATAAGTTTTCCACATCAATATGCCTTTGTTTCGAAGTATGGCTTCTTACCGCAGAAATAGACCTTGGTTTGTGGTCGTTATCCATTCCCAGCAACCACGCCCAAATTTTTGAAATAGCTGAATGTTTATTACCACCAGTAATATCGATAGGATTAAATCCTTCGTCTTTTTTTGCAAACTTTAACTCAATTTCCGTATACAAATCATCGTCATCACGATTGCGCTTAAACCCTAGCGTTGTTTCTGCAGATGGATTTATCATTTTTTGCAAACGTTTAACATTTGCAATTGATGTATCTTTACCTTTTTCAAGTAATGGTCCGAAATGTTCATCAATACCATTATAGGTGTTTATACTACTAGGGTTATTATAAATTTTATCAGGCTCTTCTTGCCCATAATTTTTAAGATGGCTTTTAAAGTCATCGTAAAATCTCTCTTCAATAAACATTTCTTCTGACTGCATTCTAATAAAAGGGTAAAAATACATAGAGATATTTTTTTCCGGAAGATATTCTTTGGTGAGTAGCGTACGAAACATAGTTGGCACACCATCTGATGCCCTAGTAGTAATTCCATGCCCAACACGGGCAGAAAATCTAGGAGTAATTTTATGATTTGTCGGATACAATGAAAAATTTAAGCATGTAAGAAAAGTGTTTTTTCTCCCTTCTTTACTAATTTCTATATCATTATTAATTGTTTTTTCTGCTTTCAAAAACACCCAGCAATCAGACTTTTCTAAATTGTCTGGGTTGGTAACAATGGCAAATCCTTTGCTTTTTACAGTGAATCCTTCGGAGGTTCTTTTGATATTTAATGTTGCACTACATAAACCATTAGGCTCTTTTGTAAGTGTCAAAACACCCCGTTGTATTTTACTCGCATCCTCACTACCCAGCAGTATGCTTGTGTAGTGGAGTGTTGTGCTGATTTTTCCCTCTGCAAAAAGGGATTTCGACTCTTTAAAACTATATTTATAATACTGGTCATCGCCAAACCATTTATTTAAAAAAGAAAGCAAAGGTCGATTACTTTTAAATATGTCCCATGTTTCTCCTATTTTTATTGGTGTATTCCGCTGAACTACTGGTCTCTCCTTCTGAGATTCTTTTGTTTCTTTTTCTAACCACTCACCATAAAGATGGTTAAGCTGTTTAGGTCTGTCGGGATGTATAGAGTTATTTATTATGGATACTCCTCTACTGGCATATTTGTTTTCAAAGTCATCTGTCTCTTCTTGACCCCTTATCCAAGAAAGCAATAACGCAAAAAGTTGTGAATCTGAGCCTTTTCCGCTAAAACCTATTACTTGAGGCTCAACCACCTCCAACTTCGTATACTTCTTTTTCTTTTCAATAATTCGAAATTGGGTTTTTGTCGTTATGCCGTCGGGAGACTCGATATCTAATGTAAAATTATCTCTGATTATTTCTTCAATATTTGTACTAGAAGGAAATATATCAATTAATCTTTTAAGCGCAACGTTGCCATCTTCACTTAAAGTCTTTTCTCTATTTTTCTTACCCAAAAGATCCAAAATATGTTTAGAATATTCATGTTTTAAGTAAATATTTTTGGGAGCAAGTCTAGTAAACATTTCCAAGTTATCATTTTCGTTTTTGATAAAATTTTCAACAGTTTCATCTTTTTCATACATTAAAAATTTAAAAAGATGGGGGTTAAACAAATGACTATCTGTTGTTAAAACCTGCCCTATATATATGCTTGCTGAAGCATTTACATCTAAGCACATAATCATAATTTCCCCAAATTTAACTTTTTCAGCCTTACCATCTTCGCCATTTGCTGTTTTAGGAATTACGAATAACCAACAAGTTCTTTTTATTTCGCCATTTTCAACAGCTTGCTCTGCTTGTACTGCAAATCCTTCATACTTTACATTTTTAGCTATTTTAGAGTTTTCGGCAATTTCTATCTTTACATTACAAATACTATCTTGAGTAAATATAATATTCCCCGTCAATTTGGTTATTTTTTCTCCATTTTCGGCATCCTTTAACCCTCTTGTTTTTCCTTTGTAAAGAGGCAGCAGTTCGAGATTAAACTTCACCTCTTTTTGGTTTTCTTCTGTTGTCAAAAATAAAGCGCAATCCTCCTTTAAATTTACTGTGTAGTTAGGATCATCGTCAAACGTCCATTTTACAAATGCTTCCATTGCTTTATTGGCTTCATTAATTTTAGTATTCATCGCCTCATACCTCTAATCATCCATAAATTATGTAACACGACAAAAACAAACAAAATAAAACATCATGAATGAAATATACATAAAGAATCTTCCAATGTCAACCACTCATTCCATTTGCTACCGAAATATTCACCTTAAACAACAAAAAAGGCAAGGGAATCCTCGCCTAAATAAAAACATTGTGGATATATACTTACCCCGCTCTTGTAAACCTTGCCCCGCCTATCGTCACTTCGTTATCATTTACAGTTACCACCGCCCAGCTTTCGTACTCGCCGGTTGGCAATTCTATCAACAGAATATCATCTATCACTCGCCATTGGAAAAACGCATGTTCGCCGTCCCATTCACGCTCACCCATTCCGGTTGCGAAGAATGTGTACCATCCGGCAGCCCAGTCCCAGTCGCCTACCAGCATATGCCCTACTGTTGTAGCCCTGCGGAAAGGTGCACCGCCAATGGTTACGGTGTTTTCATCGTTAACAACAATTGTCCATATTTCTTGCTGCGAGCCATGCACATCAAAGATTACATCGCCGCCCTCAACTCTCCAGTTAAGTGTAGCTGCTACGCCATCCCACACTCTGTTGCCTGTACCGTCGGCATTAAATTGGTAAAAACCTGCATTCCAATCCCATTCGCCTACAAGTATTGCGGCGGCATCGGATAAATCTGTAAAGCGGGTGAATAACGCACCACCCACGGTTATATGGTTTTCGCTTATGTCACTTAATACCCATTGCTCGTTTTCGTCGTCTAATATATTTAGTACAAGCATTGGTCCGTTAACACGCCAGTTAAAGCTGTCGAATATTCCATCCCACACTCTGTCACCTGTTCCGTCGGCATTAAAAGTATAAACGCCGCCGCCCCAAGTCCAGTTGCCTACAACATCTTCACTGTCTACATGCAGCAGCTCGCCAATTGGCAGCGGTGTAAGCTCAGTTGCTGCGCTGGTTAATGGCTCTACGCTGGAAATAGGTATGGCAAAGTTTAGCTGCTGCGCCCAAATGGCATCGTAGCTGGCTGTGGTTATGCCTATAACCTGCCCACGGTCGTTAAACAATGCGCCGCCACTACTGCCGCCGGATATTGGTGCCGTTATCTGTATCATATTATATACACGATAATTACCAAACTCTGCAACATCATCAAAACGGGAAATTATCCCAGTGGAAAATGTATTATGGTAACCAAGTGGGCTGCCTATGGCAAAAACGGCTTCACCTATACGCAAAGCGTCGGAATCGCCCCTGGTTAGATACCGGAAGTTGCGCCCGGCAATTTGAATTATTGCAACGTCGCCAATGTCGTCATATATGTAATATCCGCTTATATCAAAAGTTTGACCCGTGTTTGTGCGTATGTATGCATATGGCCAGCCCTCAATTACATGGTGGTTGGTAACCGCCACGCCCGAGTTGCTTATAAAAAATCCGCTGCCGCTGCTGCCAAAGAAATGGTTATCAAAAGATGTATATATGGTAAACACGGCATCGGCATTGTATTCAAAAATTTGTGCGGGGGTAAGCTCCGGGCTTGTTGCAGCGGCTTGTGGTGCCGGCAATTCTATGTTTGCCTCGGTTGTGGTGGTGGGTCTAATTGGCGGCGACGGCGTATCGGTCGAAAAAATATAGTCACCACATGCTGTTACAAGAAAAACTAAAGAAACAATAAACAAATATTTTATTTTCATCAAAATCACTCTCCGCTGCAAAGTATATCAAAAAAAAGCCCGCTGCCATAGTAGCAGACGGGCTTTTTGTCTAATTATGAAAATTAATTATGCTGCAAACAATTCTTCTGCAAATTCTACAGTTATAAATACTGTTCCGTCATCGTTAATTGTGCCGTATTCAGATACATATACTACAACAAGCACTTCGCCATCGAAAAGTATAAGAACAGCGTTATTTTCGCCATCCCATTCTACATCTAAGCCAAGCATGTTTGCTACAAAGCGCAATGCGATGTACTCTACGCCATTAATTACGATAATAGGATCAACTTCTTCAAGTGCTTCAACTTCTACACCGCTGATAATTGCAAGCACTGTTTCCAATGCGTCCATACCCGGTGCGTTTAGAATTTGAGGGATAACACCAAACTCTTCGATAGAGCGACCATATTGGTCTACAGTGTAACCAAGGTCTATACGGAAAAGGATACCTGTGTTTGGCATTGCTGCAAATGTGTAAAGAACACCTGTTACACCTGCTGTAGGCTCGCCAACAACCGTTGCAAAACCTGTAGCCATAGAAAGGTTTGCTGCATTTTCAGATGCAGAAGCAGAACCACCGTCTACAAGCAACCAAATTTTACCGCCAAATGGTGTAGCGTACTCTGATGGAACATGTGAATCATAACGAATGATTACATAATCCAAAAGAACTAAATCGGCTTGGTTAAAGTATGGCATGTTTCTTTCTGCTAAAAATTCTGCAACAGGAACGATATCGTACAAGATACCACCTACCATGCTTGACGGGTTTATAAAGAAACCTTCAGTTCTTTCTGCTGCCACAAAGAACTCGTAGCTGGAGAAAAGAACTTCTTCATCCATAAGCATACCAAAAACAAGTGATGGGAAATAAGCAACCCAGCCACCGCCATTACCGCGCAAATCTATGATTAGATGGTCAAAGTCTTGAATTTCTTCATAGAATGGTAGTAGCGTTTCGCTATCAAATACCATGTTACCCAAGAAGCTTGCTATACGCAAGTAAGCAACGCTACCTTCTTCAATAATGTAA
>Ga0131853_10022462_pt1 | contig 11416 bp, 5 predicted proteins | sample TergutLab28metaG_FD_92764 | JGI IMG/M metagenome (GOLD analysis project Ga0131853, IMG submission 92764) | Labiotermes labralis P1 segment gut microbial communities from Petit-Saut dam, French Guiana - Lab288 P1 (version 2) (version 2) | ecosystem: Host-associated > Arthropoda: Insects >...
AATAAGTTTATTTCATGCCTCTACATGTTTCGAGCACATGTGCTCGAAACATATAGAGGCATGAAATAAACTTATTGTAAAACAAAAATTTTGTGCATCAAGTTGGTTAATTACTGAGATAAATATACTGAGATGCACAGTCATCAAAATGTCAAAAAAAAATCTAATCTTCATGTTTGTTGTACTAAAATTTCATGACTTTTGATCATTGCCATCGATATCCTGTCTATTACAGAAAGTGTGTATGAGTGAAATTTGAACCATGTGTGTATGCATGTATATATGTAATGTAAGTTTTTATGTAGGTATGTAGGTACATACATATGAACGTCCATATGTACATGCATTTTCAAGATATGTACATATGTGCACATCATGAAAATGCTTGGAGCCACTGAGCTGTAGAAGGGAGAATACATCTGGTAGGTACATGCAATGTGAAAGGGAATCGTTCTGTGTGGATGTGGATGCACAAAGATCCAAGATTTAACATGGGACTGCAGATTACTTTGTTGTACCAAATTTATTTCTGCTTTACTTGAGACGCATGACTCCAATTTTCACGCTCTTGTACTGTTATGTCTGGTATGTTACATGGTTTTTTCAGTCACTGATATTAAGTAACCAGTCCTCTTCATCATTTGAATTTTAATGGTAACAGATATTTTCATTTATATCGTTCACACAACAAACTAATTAATGCACATATCTATAAAAAAGCAGCTTCCAATGTTCTGTTCTTTGCGGTTCTGACTACATTGTTGCAGGTATGTTCAAACGTTATGTCATCACCTGCCATCAGATAGTGGTCACTTATCATTTAATGAGGGCGAACGACTGCGTCTTATATTGGAAGTGGATGAAAAGTGGCTACTTTGTTGCCGGGGTGATCAGAAGGGGCTGGTCCCTAGAACTGCAGTAAATGCAGGTCTGGTACCAAGGCAAGCAGTGATCGCATTACAGGACATCTCTCAATTCTGATCATAATTCAGGACTTGACAACACAACAGGGTCACACAACCCAGCCTGTAAGACTGTCCAAGACAAGAAAACTACAAGACATTTCATACCAAAAATAACTTTTGTATACAGTAAGTTTTATTAAATGCTATTTATCTTGCTAAATGGGGCACTGTTTATAAGTTCTTTACCATTTACACATCTGGCTTATAACTGAAGTGCAACATATCTTATGTACAGATTGTACACTGTAATCTTGTATCCATTTTTAGTGACCAGTTAACAGTTTGTTGGTATGAAGTGTCTCCTTTGTTTATCATACAAGGTAGCAAAGACAGGATGCATTTTCCTGTCTCACATTAGACTACATTAAGCACAAACCAAACTTTAAGAGGTTTTTCTTTATTTGCATTGTGGTTGTAAAGTGCGAGTGTATTGGGTAAAAGTGGAAAGAATGAGGGAAGGGTTTGTTAGTAGTGTGGAAGTAATGGCATTTGGATTTGGCATTTTGACAGTGTATTTGGGCTTTAAGATGTTAAGTTATTTGCAGAGATTGACGGCATTAGTCATCATTTTGCTTGATACTGTATTGTACTAGATACATCTTTGTTATGATGTAGATATACATTGTGAAAAATCTGTTTCCTGTTGAGGCTAGCTAAGGAGATTCTATCTCAGTTACAGATATTATGTTCACAGAGTGAAGCCTTTGTGAATTTAAGGGTAAATTCTTACAGCTGCCAAGTAATTTTTCATACCAATTTACTTATTTTATGGTAATTCCCTTTTAATTCAGCGATCCTCATTTCTTGCCTTTATGTGCTTGTTGTTTATTGTTGTTGTCACTTCGGGCTTGAAGCTGCTTATGTGTAATCGCTGTAACAGCTTTGGCTTCGTAAGGTGACCAGTAGATGGCACCATTCCTCATTGTTTTCTCTGCACCTGAGCTTGTATGGGCCAGGTATACCCTGTTGATACCTTCTGGATCCCACTTCCAGCTCCCACTCTTCTTTCTATATTATTCTCAGGCTTTGTTGTGCAGAATTTTACTACTTATGTTTATTGTGTTGCTCTCTTGATAATTGTTACTCAAACTTCGTAATTGCTCATAAATTGATAATTTTGTTTTAACAGCCAGCAGAGCTGATGGAATATAATACTTAAAATGTCAGTTCAATATAAAAATCTGCTGTGTCAGTTTTTAATACACAGCAAGAACATCAGATTAGTTATGAGAAGAGAAAAGTACTTGCCACATAAATCGACCACCACCGTGATGACAGAATATATAAGCAGATATTTCATTTATACTGTGAACTTTGTCCATGAGAATTATGTCCACAAAGAAAAGACTGTAGAATAACTGTATTTACCATCAGTTTCTTGCTACATAAATTTTTGTAAGAGGAGAGTTCACAGTGCAGGTAGAACATCTGGAGGTGTTTAATATCACAGGGGTGTCTGTGATCTTACTGTAGTAAATATTGTGGTTTTTCACTGCCATCCAGTTTGCATGTATTGTATTATTTCATTACCTTCTTTCTCAGTTAGTACCTGTAAGTACTGAAAACATCAAAATTCTATTGCGGAAGAAATTAAGAGCAGATTGAGGGCAGGAAATGCTTGCTGTCATTCGATGCAGAATCTTTTGTCTTCCAGGTTGCTATCCAAAGAGAGAGCAGAGCATAAACCTGCCTGTGCTTGCCTGACCAGCAGTGCAAGTGTGTAGATTTTGGATAATGTTATGTGCTGTGCAAAATGTATAAGATTTAAATACACATGTAGGGTAGGTGAGGAATGGAGGAACACTAACAAAGCAAGGTACTGGTAGATCTTAATGGAAGGTGTTCCTTGTCTTGTATCATCTTCTGTCAGTTGCAGATTTGAGGTCATCATGAGAGTAAAAACTTGGATTGTGGTCTTCATCGATATGTCATGTACGTAATTATGTAGATTGTAGAGGGGCATGTTATTTTCTCCCACTGGATGGACAGTTCATCTGTAGATCCTTGGTTTGATAAATACTTTTATTTATCATCTGACCATTATATTTCAATATATATTAAAATGCAGGATATTAAAAGACTACACTTAATGTTCCTAGTCTTTTGGTTTGGCACAGCAAAGACTGGAGGAACCAGGATTGTGTAGTCATAATGGTAATTAGACTGCTGAGGAATTGTGGTACAATTCATCATAGAAGAAACAGAATTTTTAGGCATGTTTGCAAAATTGCGAAAAGTGATAATTAGCTTCATCATGTCTGTCTGTCTGTCTGTCCATCCACATGGAACAATTCGGCTCTGACTTGATGGATTTTCATTCAATTTGATATTTGAGTATTTTTTGAAAATCTGTTGAGAAAATTCAAGTTTTTTAAACAAATGACAAGAAGAACTGGTCCTTCCCAGAATGGATAATGTTTCAGACAAAATTTCTAGAGAAAGTCAAAACATGCATTTCGTGTTCAATAACTTTTTTTCTGAAAATGATGCCTTGTATGAGATAATGTGGAAGAATACAGTAGAGCAGGACAGGCCACAGATGACAATATGGCGCATGTGCTTTGCATGCTGGATAACTTGGGCTACAGAAGCACATGCAGAATAAGTAATACTTACTGCTTTTCTACAGCAACAGTGGTTACAAGAATGTACCTCAGTGTTAACATTTGTACATACATTGCCTGTATTGTTTCTTTTGCAAAGCATTTTGACCTCCTGTGATGCCCATCCTGCTATCTGTTAAAGTGGATTACTGGAGACTCTTTCCCCAAATAAAGTGGCTAGGGCATGGAGCTTGATACCACCTCCACCTAGTATCAAGGTTAAGAATGTCAGAAGCTGTATGTCCACTACCCTATACACCTGCATAGCATGGACAGGGACAGCTTCACTTTTAAGGTACACAACATATTCTGATATTTTAAGATTAACATCTGACTGCCTTCCAAGACATATTTTCACACATGTAAGGTGTCAATTCCAGATATTTAATGATAAAAGTATCATATATTTTAATTTCTGTTGTTGTGTAAGAGAATGTCCCGTATGACAGTGAAATAACATAGTATGTTTACATCCCAGAGCTGTTTGTCATGTGGACTTTTCTGCATTCTAAAAAATTTGCAGGAAACTGGTGAAATGTTTACTTGTCTGGAGAGACACTAATTTTCTGCAACAGGTTATTTGGGTATGTGATCTGATAAAAGATATATCAGTTAGTTGCCTGAAATGTCATGTGTAGTAACTAAAAGAATATGGGGCACTTCTAAATCAAAACTATTTCACTGAAAAGAGAGAGGTCCCTTGTAAAGTATCATATATGAAGGCATCATTGAGTAGTTACGCTGCATGTTATGTTGAATGCACTTCAGTTTGGAGACTTAAATCAATGTGCATCATCTTCCCAAGTGTGTCCTTAAATAATTGTTCTTAATGGTATCCAAACATTTGTGAAATTTTGTAATATAACAGCTGTTAGAATTTGTTCTTATGAAAGGCTTCTAGTTCTTTTGGGCAGCAAGAAACCTTTATTTCTGTAAGTACAGATATTGACATAATGACACTCAAATAATGCAACATTGTAAAAAATTCCTGTCCACGCTAACTAATGTTATTACATTCAGTGTTACCAACCCAAAATAATAGAAGACCAAATAAGTGGGAATGAGTAGCATGATTGTTAAAACAGTATGTGATATATTTATATTGTAGGATAAACTTATCCCTAGTGTCCTTGTGAAATGTTGGTAGTTGCTCTTTAATGTAGCATTTTATAGGTAATATTCCAGCAAAAATGACAGCTGACTAACTTGAAAGGTATCTATGTTTTGTTTATATTATTTTGTGAGTAATTATTTTTGAGGATGTAGTGATTGCCCCAACATCTATAATTTCAGAGAAAGAAGAATATCTTCAAAGATGAAATATTATTAGTTGTTATGGTAATGAATAGTAAGATTCAAAAGGCCCAGTGGACTTGTAAAAGATGCAAAATTGATTGTAAAAGAAGAACAAGTAATATCCAATCCATAAATTAATTTCTAACTAACAGAGCTTTGGGGCATAGTAAAGCATTTGTGTTTTCATTTTTCATCCCTTTGATCTTTTTTATTCAGATGAATAGTTGAGTTTTCTGCCTCATTTATAACTGAATACTGTAGTTGTTTTATTACTAACACATTTGTTTCAAAATGTGCAGCATGTATATTTCTCTTTTAAAATACAGGCACTGCAATAATATATAATAATGAAATATGCCAGTCTCATTCTGAAAAAAAAAAACTAATTTTAATATTTTCTGAGTTAGTTATTGTCAACCCTATATAATAATTAGTTCATACAACTAACATACAGATAGTTTAATGGGCCAGATTCCTTCACAAAGCAAATTGACTATGTTACATGTAAGTACATTGACTTGTTCATGTTGAAATATAAGACTCCTCTGTACCTTTCATTAAGGGTCACAGCTGGATACAGAACTGATTCAGATGGGCTGATCTTTGCAGCCAAGTGTCTGACCATCCATCTTTTCCTCTCAAAGGAGAAAGTTGGTTAAAGTTACTGAAAACTATGTTCGTAATTTGAGACATTTTGATTGGGATGACAGTAGTATTACCCATATACTTCCCAAACTGATATCTCTGAAAATGTGTACTTGTTATGCACTGTAAGACTGTTGTCCCCACATTTCTACATTGATGATCAACAGAGAAAGTTTTGAAGACATCAGTGAAGCTATCTGTCTTTTACTGATTGTAAAAATGTGTATGCTGTGCTACATGTTTCAACTTGTACAAGTCATTCTGTGGCACATCTGACATAGTGTTCCACTCAGATTGTCCATGGTGCCGATTACCCTGTCCATAGTTTCAGTTGGCTATTACCCGGTCATATTCCATAGCCACCACATGGCTTATGTAACCAACAGGGTACATGACTTCAGCCATTGAAGTATTGTGTTGGGTTTAAAAAGTATTTTCTAGCAGCCAACCTTTATGTTTTCCTGTTTCTCCCATCCAATATGCCCATAATTCCAAAAATTGTGTTAAATATGGAGTGGAGTAGTTGTATGTAATGTAAAGTTGTTAATACATCTAACTCTGCATTGTCAAGTTTGCTGGAAAGTAGGGTGTTGTAGCTGTTCCTCAGTAGCATTTTGGATAGCTTCAAATCTCATTACAGAATGAATCAGTGTCTTCTGTCCATTGATAACTGCTAGGCTATGTGTAGATTTAGCTTGAGTTACAAGCATTACACATGAAATAAAATGTACATCTATTTTTTTGGGTTTGTCTTGTGGCCTTCTTACCTTACTAATAACACATTTTCTGAAGCCTGATACAGCCTTGGTTAAGGCACTAGATTAAAGTATGGAAATCCAAAGGTAGTACACGTTCAGCTGCACTGTTCCATTTTGTCTAACAAATAGAGAGACTGTAAGGTTCTTGTGCACATTTGTGTCATTGTCTTGTTGTTTAAATATGCAGTTTCATTTGGTGCACACTCCTGTGCAGTATTTTCTGTAAAAAATTCAAGTGATGTGTATTTTGTTGATACATAAATGAGGAGTGTGCATTAATAAGAAGTTGTAAATGGAGGAGTTTTTTAATTTTTTTAATTGCATTAAGTATATGCTACCATAGAAACTAAGGTACATTGATTTTTCTTAATTTTATACTTTTCTTCTATATTTAATTTATCTTTTGTAACCTAATTGTACATATAAAAATAATTTTGTGTAAATAGTAAGTTGTTTATAAGGAAAGACAACCTTTATTAGGGTTTCCATTACACATGTACTGTGAAATCACATACTTGTAAAACACACATAAAGTGCTGTAGTAATATATTACTATGTCAGAATATACTGTGTAGGATTCATCTGGCTTGTGATTGTGTTTTGGTGTGAGAATCATGGCAGAAACTGAAAGGTGTGAAATTAGTTGTTAGTCTGTAAATGAACAAGCTATATGTAGAAATTTTAGAAAATATCTAAATGAAATCAAATTATAAAACTTATGATATACTGTAACACCAGATTTCGGTAAAAATAAACAGTGTTTTATGTATCCAGTGACACACATATTAGAGAGAAGTCAGCAACTATTGATTTTATTTGTTCATCAGACTTCTTTGGTCTTTTGTCAGGGACACATGTAGTTTAATTAGGGTTTTTAATATTCATTGTATCATACATACCCTGCATTTAATAGACAGTCTGATCTGAGATGTTTTAAGCATTGTATACAATTGTCTAGTTCTCTGATTGGCAACCATGTCTCTTTCACTACTGTTTTCTTTGTTGTATGCACAAGATTTTGTGAATGATTACTGATTGTGTCATTTAGGACAGTAGTTATACATATATGATCTGTTTGCAGATATTAATTTCTTGGAAGGTAGATAAAATTAATGAGGGTGAATTAAGGAAAGAAGTGAAATGAATCAAAGGTGTATTGTAGGGCATACATGCTAAAGAGCATAGAATACACTAATGGGAAATAAAGTGCAGTTGCATTGTGTGAAATAACACATGGATTTCCAGTTTCCTGCCAAAGACTTTACATTTGTTATGCTGACGGTTGGAGGTGGGTGGAGTGTTGTCTGTCTCTTTGTTCAGTCAAGTAGTATGCTGCATTGTCACTGTAATTTGATATCTTGAAGAAACCTGGTGTAGCACATAGGAGATATTTCCAAACCATGCACGGGGTTTGTTACATAGTGATTTTTGTAAAATATAAAATTGATCATCCTTTCAGTTTCTGTATGCATATGATTCTTTTCAAGTTGTCGGGTTCCATACATTTGACCATTTTCACTGTTAGTACACAGGCAAAAGGACAATATATCTGATGCGTCCATGTATTTAACGTAAGCGTTGAATATAAATAGACATCATTATCCTGCATTATGCTTAATTATACTTCCTGGTTGTGCCATCTGTAACTTGATCAATTCCTGACAGCTTGTTTGTATTGAAACAACAATTTGAGAATCTCAGGAATGGATGACAACTGCAGCAGGTTGCAGAAATAGTGTGGCAGAGATAACATTTTTTCTCTCTCTCTCTCTCTTTATAATGTTTGTATACCCAAAACTCATTCAGACATGCGTGTAAAGACTTAATGCAATCTGTCCATTCCCAGCCAGATGTCAAGAGAAGGGTGCTAATTTTAACTAGTGTATGCATGTTAAGTCCCCTAGTACAAAATTACATAAAAATCCTTTCAGCATATCTTTGGTTCTTATTTGCAGATGGATTAGATGAAGTTAACAGTTAAAGTGCTGTAGATTGCTGTTGTAAACACTTAAAAAAAATGCTCAGTTACTAGTAGTGAATTGGACCATATGGTTCAGCCCTGAGCACACATTTGCCTAGTGTGTCAAGTATTTATTTGAAACAAAAGATTTGATAACATTAATTAATTTTCTGCATTTTCAAAACATTTAAGAAAATTTAATCAAAATGGTAGAACAGTTGATGTTTTTGGGCAATACATTTAGTACCAGATCTGTAGACTGGTGTTGTAGTTTGATAAATGTGTATCTATTAGACATGTTTGCTTATTCACAAAAAGCTACTTTTTGCTTCATCATGTCTAAGCATTCATCCATCTGTCTGTCTGCTTGTATCAGCTTGGCTCCTACTGGCTTGAAATTTGATACTGCTGATGACTTCCATAAAATTTATGTGACGAAATCCAAATTTGCTTAAAATCGGACAAAATATCGGGCAATTTACCTGAAGACATAACTACACCTTATTCTTCTCAGCTACATGAAATCACCTTAAAACCACTGTTGACAGTGACATGTAATACTACAGTGTAAAAGAACACATTTTGCATTTCCATGGCTGGGTTTTCAGTTTTGATTACATTGCCTATCTTGCACATAAATAGACAGTTCATTCTTCATAGATAACACCATATGCTTCCATTAGAACAAACATAGGGTGAATGTTCTTTCTGATGGAAGCTCAAGCTCACAGTTTTCTGTGTGAGGTACAAACTGAATCTATATATATAAAGGTAGTGTCAGACTACACACGTTTCTTTTATTGACACAACATAAAATCTTCATATAGTCAGTATCTTTAACCCAAAAAGTATTAAGATGTTAGGACAGCCAAGGAAGTATAAACAGTACATTACATTCTCTATCTCGACTGTACTTAGGGGATGCGTGGTTGCTTTTTCATTGCAACAATAGTAAATTAAATGTGCTCCAGTATTATGTGTGCATTGTCTAGCTTGCTTTTATTTTCAGTGATTTTCAGATGAAAGAAAGAAAATGAATCTAGTGAGTACATACTGCTGTACCAGCACCTGATCCTTTTAAAATAAAGACCTTTAACATAACTTCATTTTTATATGGATGTGCTGATAACAGAGCATAAATATGCTTTATTTTTATCATTCTTGAGTAATTTGAAGTTTGTATGTGCTGGTAATGAATCATAGAGCAGAACAAGGTCTCATTGTTGGTGAAACATTGTACAAGGAAATTAAGCGCAAATTAATGTTCTTCATGGTAAAAAATTATAGGGCTTTAAAATTATGATAAATATGTTCCACAATTTCATACACTTTCATCAACAAAGACTGCACTTACTGTTGTAATGTGCTATCCTCATAGCAGGTACCTTGTCTAATTCCATGGGTATCGTATGCCATTTATGTAACCTGGTGCCAAGTCCAGTGGTGTTTTCCCATTCACATCGCGTGCAGTAATGTCTGCTCTGCTTAGTATGAGAAGTTCTGCTGTTCTCATTTGTCCTTCTTTCTCAGCCCAGTGCAGTGGTGTTTGGTTCTCATCACTAGTGACAGCACTGATATCTGCACCGTGGTCCAGTAGCAGTTGTACCAAACCCTCAGACCCAATTGCTGCTGCTTCATGAAGTGGAGTTCTGTTGTCACTGTTGATAACCTTGGCATTAACATCAGCTCCTCTGTCCAGAAGCAAATGAGCTATTTCCAGCCTGTTATTTTGTGCAGCAGAGTGTAACGATGTAGCTCCCAGTCTGTTCCTAATGTCTACAGGAACCCCGTTATCCAGCATCCAGCCAACTATGTTTTGATGACCATATGCCACAGCTAAATGGATAGGGAGGTCACCAAACTGGTTGCTAGACATTGCAGTCAGGTTTGCTCCATTCTGTACTAACAACTCAACAAGTTGCAGGTTTCCTGCAATGGTAGCCCTTTGCAAAGCTGTATATCCCTGATTGTCCACTATGTCTGGGTTTACACCTGTATTCAGCCATGCCTGTACCACTGCAGGCTCTCCATATGCGGCTGCCTTTGGCAGGGACTGCAGGTCACATACTTCACTGCTATGATTCTGTAGGAATGTCAGGAATTGCAGTAAATCCTTCTGCTCAGCTTCCTAGAAAATTTTAGAGGTCATTTAACATTAAGATGGTCCAGTTGAGTCAGTCAGTGTGTTACATATCTACCTGCCTTGATGAGATCTTAAAAAAATTAATGTATTTTTGGATGTGATATTCTGCCTACCATTCACCCTTTTGTATCTTCCACATAGCAAAACTTTGAAAACTGAAAAGAAGCACAGATTCTGAGGAACGTTCCTGCCCTCATAACCACATTACCTTTAATTATACAGCCAGAAATAATACAATTTGTGTGTCCCTTATGTAAAGATGGAATTGTTGTAAAAATCAATTAATTTACACTTAAGAATGGTAGCCAGAAAAATATGCAACATAGAGTTATGTGAAATGTTTGTCTTTGTTGGTAGAATTGGTGGCCCTGTATGGGGGATGGCAAATGCAGGAGCCTCTTGTCACAGATTGACCTGTGTGCAGATGAACTGATAAGCGTTTTCTTTTAACCTTTTGGCGCCGGAATTATTTTTTAAATTTTAGCACACACTGTATATAAAATGTGAATAATTCAGGAGCCAAATACGTTAGAATTATGAAACAAACTGCATTTTGAAGAGAAAAAAACGGAGAGTATATACCATGTTTAAAATGTTCAGTACCTGTGTTTGTTGAATACATACATAAAATACAACTTTAGAGGTTAGTGGTGCAGTACAACCACTATAGTTGACATTAGGCGTCAAAAGGTTAATTATAGATAATATATCAAATAAGAATATGTGGCCTCTTGTGAATATAGTAATTGACCTTGGCTATTTAAAATATGCAGAATTTCTTGAGTAACTGATTGAAAATTTGCTTCCCAAGAAGGACCTTGCCTAGGGAGTTGGTTAATCTAACATATATTTGTGCTTCTTGTAATGAAATAAATGTTTCAGATAACTATTTGCGATAAAAACAAACATTTATACAGTAGACAGAATTTATAGCATAAAAAAATTGTGCACATAACCTTGAAACTGCACTGTCTGGAGAGAGGGCGTGTGTGGTGGCGGGGGTGGTGGCGGTGTTGGGGGTGGTGGTGTGGTATCTCGCGCCCCCC
>Ga0131853_10022463_pt1 | contig 11415 bp, 8 predicted proteins | sample TergutLab28metaG_FD_92764 | JGI IMG/M metagenome (GOLD analysis project Ga0131853, IMG submission 92764) | Labiotermes labralis P1 segment gut microbial communities from Petit-Saut dam, French Guiana - Lab288 P1 (version 2) (version 2) | ecosystem: Host-associated > Arthropoda: Insects >...
ACCTTTTGACGCCTAATGTCAACTATAGTGGTCGTACCGCACCGCTAACCTCTAAAGTTGCATTTTATATATTTATTCAACAAATATAGGTACTGAATATTTTAAACACGGTATATACTCTCCCTTTTTTTCTCTTCAAAATGCAGTTTGTTTCATAAATCTAACGTATTTGGTTCCTGTATTATTCACATTTTATATATAGAATGTGCTAAAATTAAAAAAATAATTCCCGTGCCAAAAGTTTTTACACCGTGTTATTTTATTGGTTGATATTTTTAAGACACACACAATGTGGTAATATTGGATACTTATTTGGATACTTGTTTTTTTTATGTAGAAATGTTTATGATGTCACTGAATTTTTTTCTGTTTATTTATTTCAGCAGCATCCCTATGTGCCATATAGTGTATGCCGCTGCTGTAGGTACAGGAATTTTATTTGTAAATCTGTTGATATTTTAGCAAATTGCATTTTAATATTATTTACATTAATTGTGGTTTAAAACTCATTCAACTTCCTTAAGGGAACAGGACACATAGAAGTCTTAGACATATATTTGGAGGATATTATTAAAAGTGATACTGTATTAACCTTTTGGCGCCGGAATTATTTTTTTTAAATTTTTGCACACCCTGTACATAAAATGTGAATAATACAGGAACCAAATACGTTAGAATTATGAAACAAACTGCATTTTGAAGAGAAAAAAACGGAGAGACGTGTTTAAAATATTCAGTACCTATATTTGTTGAATAAATATATAAAATGGAACTTTAGAAATTAGCGGTGCGGTACGACCACTACAGTTGACATTAGGAGTCAAAAGTTTAATGTGTGTCAAGACTGGGGTCCATGCCAGATTCTTGTACCATGCTCGATGCTCAGAATATTTCTTGCTCGGCTGAATTTTTCTTAAATTATAAAGAATCAAAAGTCATTTCCCTGTCGTCAGTTTCTTATTATCGTCAGTGTTGTGACCACTTGACCTGTATTTGGTGAGTTTATTCTGTCTATGCCAGAAGGAGATCACATAAGAACATTAAATCCTTTCCTTTATTCTTTATGGAGAGCAAAGATGCACCGCATAGAGTACGTGCTACACGTTACGTGCCCGTTATTTACTTTTGACACTGAAATTGAATTTGACAGAAAGGAGTGCAGCTCAGTTGGCAAAGGGCACAGCAGTGGCAGACTGGCCGATATTTCTTTAGGTCTAAGTGTTCATAAATAATGCAGACAGCTTTATGTCTAGGTCTAAAGTCGCCATAAAGCATGAAGACACTAGTATGTTTAAAATTACAGTGCTCTCCAAATTACAGTGCTCTCCAAATTTTGTTTATTGTTTCTTAGGGTTTTTTTTAGCCAAAGAATTGGTATTAGATTTGAAATTTAAAATAGGAATATTTAAACTTTAAACGCCTAACGTCAACTATAGTTGACGTACCGCACCGCTAACCTTCCAAAGTTGCATTTTATATATTTATTTAAAAAATATAGGTACCGAATATTTAAAAAATGGTATATACCATCAGTTTTTTTCTCTTCAAAATTCAGTTTGTTTCATAATTCTAACTTGTTTGGTTCCTGTATTATTCACATTTTATATACAGGGTGTGTTAAAATTTAAAAAAAATAATTTCGGCCCCAAAAGGTTAAGAGAAAAGGTTAAGTAAATTTTGAGAGGGTTTTAAAAATTTACAACTTGTACCTATTTGCTGATAGATTTTACTCCACTTGCGCTGTACTGGGATGCAGTGAATGCGTATATCGTCTGTGTTTTTAGGACCCCCCCTAGTGTGACGAAAGGAATGAGTGAAGATACCCTGGCTATCGCTTCAAGCACACAGGTTATACAAGGGTGCTGATAAGTCCTTAGCCCAACCAGGAAGGAAACAAGCTAATATTTCTGTCATGATGGCGTGAATTTCCTTCGGCACCTTACCTTGCAGGGGGGAATAAATCTTGATGACAGCTCGCGTCTCGATTTTGTTGAAATCGCGAGCGTCCCTGACATGCTTCCGAACTTGTTTCCTTCTTGGTCGGGTTAAGGACTTACCAGCACCCCGGTATTTTATACCCGGCTGCTTGCCGTAGAGCGGACGACATCGTTACCGCATGTCGACCGATGATGCAGTCCTACTCCTCTCCTGAGTCGGTAACGTAGTTCGCAACGAACTGTCCAGTGTCAATACATGGTACGGGAAGTCCCTTGTTTCTTTATAGCTGACCATCATGTATTATACAAATTAACAGAGGCATTTAGCTGCACTGTTCTGTCCTCGCTTTTTGTTTTGGTCTGCATTTTATCCACTAACTTCCAGACAATGCTTATGTTCGCCTAACAGGAACTAACAGAAGAGGAAACTTCCTAATTGGCGGTCAATGGCTGCAGACGTTGCGCACCTTATACGTGGACATGATACATAAGCATTTTACATCACTGCATCATGTAATGAATGTTTGTTTTGGTGAATCGTTTTGAAATGAAATAAACTTTTCAACTTTCATCTCTTGTTCGCTTTAGGGAAGATAATTAATTGTATCTATATATTTGTGTTCAAAGGTGTGGGAAAGTTGCTTTTGAAGGGGTCCGGAAATCGGAGAGACACATAAAATGTGATATAATATGTTGAAGAATACAAATGTTGGGAGACGAGTGGAATGAAATAGCATTATATTGTGCTGCGGGAAAATATTAATGATACCGCGCTGTAGGGGGTACATGGAATGTTCCACGTGTACAGAACAATCAAATGATTAAACTAAATACAGGATGTTCAACTTAAAAGTGGGCCGTATTTTTAATATAAGTAATTTATTTACTAAGATTTACAACATGTCATATTTACACAACTAACACGAATTTATGGCAAAGTGTTGGAAATTATGTCCATTCATTTCAATGTACTGCCTTCTGCCGATTACGATTCTTGTCCAAAAGTGAACCTGTTTTACGGAGTTTTTTCATCATTTTAGCAATAGAAATTTTCACTGGCGTTTGACTTCCAAATTTTTCAAAAAAAAAAAACTTTGTCTACAGTGGACATAAGACATCGTTTTTAAATAACTTTCCAAAATAAATACACGTTCTTTCACTGTTAACAGCATTATGAAAGCGTAAAAAATGGCGCTTTTCAAACACCAGCACTCACTGTTGACTGATTCAACTGATACAGATGGCCAAGACCGGTTCTTCTCTCTCCTGCAACAGTCTTGCCAACTCCTGCACATGTAGTTGTATAATGTCATACCAGCAGAACCATTATAAATAGCGTCTGACGTGATATATTCACGGCTTAGTTAACGGTACACTTTTAAATTGAACACCCTGTATGACGTGTGAAATGTAGAACTGAATATAAAAGTGAGAACGTAGATACAAGGTGAGGTCTAAGGTTCGCGTAGAGTGTAATTGTGTAGTCTTTGAACGAAGTTGGAGGCAGACCTGCTGCCTCCGTCCTTATACTGTCTCTTTATTAACCTTGATGGTAACGGCATCAGGGTGTACGGACACGACGGAAAACCTTTAGCAGTATACAGGGTGTTACTTTTCAATGATACTAATCTTCATAGCTTCAGGGTGTTTGAAAGGAGGATACTTAAGGTTGGATTAAAACTGGGAGGGAAGTTACAGGGTTACTGAGGAAGTAGTGTATCGGGTGACTTCATAGTATGTTATCCTTGTCAAGTGGCATAACAGTGATGATAATGAAAAGATAATGGCATGCGGTAAGTGTAAGAGAGTGCATAACATAGTGAAGTTGGTGTTAAAAACCTGAAGGGTTTAGCCGCTTGTTAGTACTACAACATATGCGGGGATAATATTAAAATTGATCTTCAAGGAGAGTGGGTGGGGATGTTGGGGACGGGAATTATTTTGGTTAGAAAAAAACCCGGCAGTGTCTCTTTTTAACATGGCAGTCACATGGATGTGAGCTAAATGATTTGTGCTCCTCACCCAATATTATGCGGGTGATAAAATCGAGAAGAATGAGATGGGTTAGGTATGTGGCGCGTATGGGTTAGGAGATGGGGGTGTATAGGGTCTTAGTGTGGAAACCGGAGGGAAAGAGACCACTGGGGAGACCTAGGCGTAGATGGATGTATAATATTAGGATGGATCTCCAGGAGGTGGGATGTGGTTATATGGACTGGATTGGGCTGGCCCAGGATAGAGACAGGTGGCGGACACTTGTGAGTGCGGTAATGAACCTTCGGGTTCCGTGAAATGCGGGCAATTTCTTGACTAGCTGCAAACCAGTTAGCTTCTCAAGAAGGACTCTGCACCATGGAGTAAGTCACATGGATGTTGAGGACGGGAATTATTTTGTTTAGTAAAGGACTCTGCAGTGTCTCTTTTCTAACTTGGCAGTCACAATTTATGTACGACAGAACACGTAATTGTAAGTTTATTTAGCAAAACTGTCAGCGACAGATGATAATTATAAAAAGACAAGTGAATTGGATGACAGGAAAGGCGTAAAGGTAAAGTCGTAAAAAGGGAGTAGAGTAATAGCGCCATTTGTTCTTAACGTCTGCTCCAGACGACGGAGAGTGGTCAAAGCGACTCTCCGGCCACCTTACCCCTGGGAAATAAGCTTGGTACTCATTGAATAGAAGACTGAGAGGGCTTCTCCATTCTGAACGCTTCGGAAAGGAAGAAAGTCTGTTGGACCTCCATGAATTCGAACTTCGGTTCGTCCGGTGTCTTATTTAGCTAAAGGTAAAGGTAAAGGTACAGTTCACCCTAGAACAGGCCATGAAGGCTCACAGAGGAAGTAGAGGTATAGCTCCATTCTTTCTTTAACCTTGGTGCTAGATGGTGTCGGTGATCAACGTCACGCCCCGGCCATTTTACCCCCAGGAAAAACCGGGTACCCACTGTATAGGAGACTGGGTGGGTCACAAGGCCGGTCTGGACGGGTGCGGAAAATCTCGCCTCCACCCGGATTCGATCCCCAGACCGTCGAGCCCGTAGCGAGTCGCTATACCGACCGAGCTATCCCTGTCCAACTCTTATTTAGGAGGAACGCAAAATAAAATGGTAGCAACTGATTTAAGTCATTATCCAGTCATTTTGCGGGAGGGGATGTGGAGAATCATGATTGTCGTGCCGGCCTAGTTTCGAACCCGTGACTTGCACAATACAAGAGAGAAGTAAAGGTAAAATGATCCCTTTACAGGGTCGGTGTATCCCAGAGGGTGGGTAGAGGTATAGCTCTATACACTACCGAGTCCTTTTCAAACCAAAATAATTCCCGTCTTCAACATCCATGTGACTTACTCCATGGTGCAGATTACTTCTTGAGAAGCTAACTGGTTTGCAGCTAGTCAAGAAATTCCCCGCATTTCACGGAACCCGAAGTTTCATTACTCTTCCATGACCGCGGCACTAGAAGGGGGTGAGTGGTCAGCAGCACGCCCAGGCCGCACTTTACCCCTGGGAAAGAATCTGTACCCATTTTACAGGAGGCTGGGTGGGCACCAGGGCCGGTGTGGGTGGGCGGAAAATCTCGTCCCCACCGGTATTCGATCCCGGACCGTCCAGCCCGTAGTCAGTCGCTATACCGACTGAGCTACCGGGCCCACACAAGACAGAAGTCCCGCCGGTTAAGCCATCTGTCCAGGGCCGGCTACATAAAATGCAAGTAGTAACTTCTCTGTGTCATTACTGCTATTTACAGTAAGGTTTTGCTGCAGGTAGACGGTTAATTAGTTAGTAGAATTGTAGTTCAGCATCGATAGCCAAGATATCAGTGAAGGCCGCTGCTCCATTCACGTTTACACAGCAGAAGTGAATCTGTTTGTAGGCAGATGTTCTTACAGTAGATCGCCTGTATAATGTCGCCAGATTATTTGCCTCGTGGTTGCAGCTCGCTCGAGTTGGAAACTGAAGTTGGCCAGTGATGAAATTCCGGTGGGATCATCGCTGTTAACACAGGAAGGGAGTTTCTGCCTCACTGTAGTGGTCACGCCACCCCTCAGGTCTTCTACAGCTGACCCCAAAGTTCTGTTTACCCAGAACCGGAGTTACGTACTTCCGATAACACGGGTGCAGAACCGGCCGTTGCAGTCAGTGTCAGCTGCTTTACTGTTTGAATTTTTGTGTACAATTGTAAGAAATGGCATGGGAATGCCGAAGTCAGATACAGTGCGTCAGTGCTCAGAGACTTGGAGATTTTTCACGCCTTTAGTTTTAAAAATTAATTTTCTTTGTGATGCCACCTTCCGCCCTTCTCTGCGTGGCTTTTTGTTCTGCCCTGAAGAAGGACGCATTGTGTGTGTCCGAAACGTTGAATTTGGGGAAGTGAAAAGTGAAATTATTGAACCTGATTCCAGGGGCTTCAGACTTCTTTCTTATGTAATGTGAGGTATTGACCTTGAAATCTTAGATTCTTGCTTTGAGCGTCGTTGTTTCTTATTGTGTATCCCGTAGAACACATCGTAATAACATTTTCCTTACTTACTTACCTACTAACTTACTTACTTACCCCATGGAGCAGAGTTCTTCTTGAGAAGCTAACCGATTCTCAGCTAGTCAAGAAATTCCCCGCATTTTATGGAAGCCCGAAGGTTCATTACCGCATTCACAAGTGCCAGCCTCCTGTCCCTACCCTGAGCAAGCTCGATCCATTCCTTAGCTCCACATCCTACTTTCTGAAGATCCATCTTAATATTATCCTCCTATCTAAGTCTAGGTGTCCCAAGTGGTATCTTATCCTCAGATTTCCCCAGCAAAACTCTGTATAAGCCTCTCCTCTCCCCCATATGTGCTACATGCCATGCCCATCTCATTATTCCCGAAATTATCACCCGAACAATATTGGGAGAGGAGTACATATCGTTGAGCTCCTCATTATGTAATTTTCTCCACTCCCTAAATAACATTTCCCACCTTTTCAATATTATTATGAAGCAGTACTTAACTTACATGATAGTTACATCGTCCACAATTCCTTAATTTTCTCTACCGGTGTGCGTGCCAGGTAAAGAGAACCGGTCGGCAAATATAATCACGTGTCTGGTTGGGAGGGTAAGACGCAATACTTTGTGGAGGGGCGTATGTAAGTTCTTCTTGTTGTATCCACCGCAGAAACTCCTCTGATCGGACGTATCTCAGATGTTGTCCGGTCAGGGCGTGGATCCAACTTCGTTGCTTAGGAGGAGTGAGGGAGTGTGTTGGCTATTCAGTGTAACTTTCATAGACTTCAGATGATAGCCTTTACTAATAATTAGTAATTACACACAAGATAGAGGAGAGTAATTAGGCACCACTGCTACCGCCGGACTCGCCAGACGATCTTGGTACTTCTTGCCCCAGAGACTGCTAGCTAGATCGAGATTCTGCGTAATGCAGCGTAAGGTTTCAAGTACAGTACAAAGGATTCACTGTCAAGTGACGGGTCCAGCGATCGCTGGTCGCCTTCAGTGCTTAACCACGTATCACAGGTCGCTCTCAAGCATGTGCGTACAGAGTTCTTAGAACTATTTCCCTTGACCTGCGTAACGTAAACCCTAGAGCTGCAATTAACATATGGCAATACACATCAATAAAATGATTAAGATAAGACAGTAATACAATGCATGAGGACGTAACTATGCAACATTATGTTAAACAGGTAACACTAGAGACATTTGTATTTTGTAGTTTGTAAGATGAAGATTTCTTTACCTCAAATTACGCGGTTTTCCTACCTAAGCTGAAGAAATTTTACAAAAATCTTACCTAAATTATACGCCTTCTTCCTATATAAGCATCTTTCCTCTAGCAGCCTCTTTGTATGTGTCCTCATTATTTTGTTGTAGAGCCACTACTAAGCTTTCCATCCGAATGTCGAGGTACCCCCTGACTTTCAAACAAAACTGAGTAGTTGGTAAATGTATTTTGGCAATCAACAAAATATGTCAAATAATTTAAAGAACTCAAAGGTAGACACATTTCTTCGTAGAGCTGAAATTAAATGGCTGTTTAGTGAATTACGCTAACGACAGGAGCCCTTCCAATCCTTTCTCTTTCTCTTTGTCTTTTCCGTTTACTTTGATTCTTTTCTTTCGTTGTTTTCCAACATCAGGTTGCAATTTCTGACGTTTTCCCCTTCGGTATTCATATACCAGTCTTCCCTTCCGTCAACATCACGCTCCATCTCAAAGTGCGTATTACCCACCCTTCCCCACGTCATGCACGAGAAATTTCGTTGGAAGCTTTGCCTTGTGCTCCAAATTTCGTTTTCCACTCGTCCCCAATTTTTAATTAACGTTAATATTAGATAAACTTATTGTTGTTATAGGAGGCTCTAGTAATTGAGGGGGGGGGAAGAGAGTTAATTTCAGTTTTAATTTCCACTTTTATCCTAACATTTTGTCCTATAGCGTATGATACATTCTGCTTGACTTTGTTCAGGGTTAGGTCTGAATCCTGTAATGGCTGAAGTAACTAATGTAGGTTGTGTCTACTCCTCTAACACAATTATATTTATTGGTAAAATATAAAGTATTTTCTACATTAGGTACAACTACATGTTTCGGCGCTTGATAATGGCCATCTTCAGGCTGTACATGAAATACTTATTAAGCAGTTATACAAAACATACATGGATTGTTTGTATGGGGTAGGGAGGGGGTAAAGTGAGCACGAGATTTCGTATCTGTCAGAAAGGTTGGTGGCGGTGTGGGTTACATGGGGGGGGGGGTCCATGCTGTTACCAAGCTTATTATAGTTAAATATGTTGTAGCTATTATATTACGTCTATGTGTACTGTGTACTGACACTAAAATATAAAATATATAATGTAGAAAACACTTCATATTCTACCAATAAATATATTTGTGTTAGACCAGTACACACACTGTACATTAGTTATTTCATAGAACACAACGGAGATGACGAACTTCATGACTGTAATGGCTAAATATGTATTGTTGCGTTATTTATGGATATTTAGCTACGATTATGAGGCCAAAATTAGCGAAATACATATTGGAAATGATAGGGGAAGACGGGAGTGCGTTAACTGGATTTATCTGGCGCAGGTTGGGAACAATACGATAGTGAAACTTCTGGTTCCATACAATGCGGAGAATTTCTGGTTTAGCCGAGGAACTGTTAGCGTCTCAAGAAAGTCTCTGCTCCTTGAATTAATTTAGGGAAGGAAAGTCTGTCTTCCCTATGCAGTGCTGTCTGGATATAGTAACTGAGGAAAACCAGTAGGACTTGACAGAATATAGCTGGTATCCGGGCCGGGACATAAACTCAGTATCTTCCGTACACAAAGCAGTAGCGCCAACCATTCGAACTGGATCAACTGAAATTATGTTATGTGATTAAATGTTCATACTATGCAAAGTGATAAATTAATTTTTATTATTTTACCAACATATGCACAAATAAGTAGCGTAAAATTAATATTAAAATTACTCCCACATGTTCCGGTGTTAATACACCATCTTCAGGGAGTTTAAAGTTGTGTCTACTAAAGTTATGAATTACTAACCATTTAAACACCGAGTTGAATCCCATCTGCCATTCGTTGGCATTATTAGGAGCTCACCATATTCTCCACTTTAGCAGGGTAAGGGTTAAAATCAATGGATATAATTAATCATTTTCCTTACACTGTTATATTTTTATTATGGTTAATTATACAGGGTGTGCCAAAAGTAGGTAAACAGTATATAATTAACCCTTTGACGCCTAATGTCAACTATAGTGGTCGTATCGCACCGCTAACCTCTAAATTTGCATTTTATATATTTATTCAACAAATATAGGTACTGAATATTTTAAACATTGTATGCATTCTCCGTTTTTTCTCTTCAAAATGCAATTTCATTCATAATTCTAACGTATTTGGTTTTAGTGTTGTTCACATTTTATATACAGGATGTGCCAAAATTAAAAAAAATAATTCCGGCGCCAAAAGGTTAATTACTGTATACCTACTTTCGGTCCACCCTATATTTCATATTATTCATTGGAGAATTACATATGCAGCCACATTTACCAATATTTTACCATAACCACACAATACTATATTGTATTTTACCACTTCAATAATTCTTAACTTTATCTGACACAATTGTAATCTCTCTGAATTTGGTGTATTAACAGCGAAACATGTCAACATTAATATTACAATAATTACTTGTGCATATCGCTCATTTGCGACAACAGTGTCACAACTCAAAATTAGTGATATTTCAGGAAAAAAACGTTTAAAAATTATTTTTAAACTTTTGGCGCCGGAATTATTTTTTTAAATTTTAGCACAACCTGTATATAAAATGTGAATAACACAGGAACCAAATACGTTAGAATTATGAAACAAACTGCATTTTGAAGAGAAAGAAACGGAGATTATACACCATGTTTAAAATATTCAGTACCTATATTTGTTGAATAAATATATAAATTCAAATTTGGAGGTTAGCGGTGCGGTACGTCAACTATAGTTGACGTTAGGCGTCTAAAGGTTAAGTGCTGTACTTTTCTGTGAGTGCAAAGACGACACAACTGCTCTCCAGCGGCGACTTTTGCAAACTGCATTATGAAACTATACCTGTTACAAGTGCATCTGCAAACGTTTCTTTCTATACCAGTAGACTCAAAAATACCAAATTTTGATTTGTGACACTCTTGTCGCAAATGAGCGATAAGTTTTTATAATAATGAACATTAATTTGTCTTGTGTGTTTTGGTAGACATGCTGTTGTGACCAGAGTAGTGTCGTTAATAACAGATGCGGATTCGCACTCAAGTGCCCTCTTATATCCGAAGGTCACAAGGTCACGCTATATTAAACAAGGAATATGATAATTCGGGAAATGGGGTGGGGTGGGAGTGGCAGATGGGGAGGAAGCATAAATAGTTTACACCAAACCGCCCCTTTCTGGTTGGTTCTAGAACTTCAACAATTGAGGGCAAAACACACGTGGCTGCTGGACGCGAAGAGAGTCGTAAGGCGTCGTTTCGAAGTGAAAATTCAGCCGTCGCACGCGGAGTGGTGCTGCAGAAAATTTGCTGTCTGCCGTCTTCAAAGCCTGAGCTATGGTTTGTCTCCGTATTGAAACATTTGTCTGCAGGCCATTCGGATTGCCCACAGAAGATGATTTATGGGGTTCGGAGAGGGGGCACCAAGAAACAAAATTTGAACAAAGTGGGTGCCGGGTGGCATTTTAGTTCAAAAGCTTCTTCACTGCATATAATAATAATAATAATTATTATTATTATTAACTGCAATTGTGTTGTCACCCGGTGGCAGTGGTTATTTTACATGTAAACAAAATATGAAATTGTTACTAATAAATTTAAGTCTGGAGGGCTACATGAGAAGCATGTAGTGGCAACTTGGAATGTTGGGAACCATCTCAGCATTTGCTTATAGACACAGGGAAACCAAGAAAAACCTGTGTCGAGG
>Ga0131853_10022464_pt1 | contig 11415 bp, 9 predicted proteins | sample TergutLab28metaG_FD_92764 | JGI IMG/M metagenome (GOLD analysis project Ga0131853, IMG submission 92764) | Labiotermes labralis P1 segment gut microbial communities from Petit-Saut dam, French Guiana - Lab288 P1 (version 2) (version 2) | ecosystem: Host-associated > Arthropoda: Insects >...
CGTCGAGGTTCAGCGTCGTGAACTGGCCGGTGCCCGGAGCATTGTCCGTGACGGTGGTCCAGTGCGTTCCGTCGGCGCTGACCTGGGCGGTGTAACTGGACGGGTAGTCGCCGACGTCGGCGCCGGTGTCGAAGACGACCTTCCGCAGCGGCAGGGCCCGGCCGAAGTCCACCCGCAGGTAGTCCCCGGGCACCTGCCCGGCGTCCGTGGAGTACCGGGTGGAAGCGTCGCCGTCGGCCGCGTTCGCGGCCTGGTCGCCGGAACTCGCCGCGGGGGACGGCGAGGCCGTCGCGGTCCAGCCGGACGGCGCGACCTGCCGCAGCGTGTCCGAGCCCGGCTCCGAGCCGGGCCAGGTGAAGGTCACGATCGACTGCGCGGGCAGGGTGTACGTAAACTGCTCGCCGCCCTCGCGGACCGTGACCGGCAACGGGTTCCAGTATTCGTTGTGCGCGACCAGGACCGTAGATCCGTTCGGATTACGGAAGGCCTCGTCCATGATCTGGCCGTTCCACCCGGTCGTGCCGAACGACGTGCTCGCGATCCGGGCCGCCCCCGGCTTGACGAACCGGGCGAGCTGGCCGAGCGCGTAGTACTCGGCGTTGTCGGTGACGGTGCCGTCGCTGTTGACCGTGACCACGCCGGTGCAGTTGCCGCACCCGCCGACGTGCGGGCCGTTGTCGGAGTTGAGCGCGAGGTCCCAGTTGATGACGGTGGAAGACCAGCTCATGGGCGAGCCGAGCTCAAGGTTGCGCGCGTGCCACTGGAGGGTGTCGGAGAACGTGCTCGCCGGGTCGGACGACTCGCTGCCCGAGCACTCGGTCTCCTCGATGGCCGTCTTCGGGTACTGCTGGTGGAACGCGGTCATAGCGCTGGGATCGCCGTAATAGCAGTGGAAGGCGACGCCCGACACCCACTTGGCGGCGGCTGAGCTCATGACGTTCTGTGCGTAGTGGTCGATGTCCGCGGTCTCGTCCGGGGGAGTGCCCGCGGCGTCGTTCGGATGCTCGGTCCAGTTGTGGTCGTAGGCAAGGATCTGGGTGCTCAGATGCGCGGCCTTCAGCATCGGGCCCAGCTGCTCGATGACCGCCTCTTCCTGTGTCGACGGCATGTCGGTGCCGGGATAGCCGCTGGGGTTACGGTTCTGCGGCTCGTTCTGCACCGTGATCTCATTCACCGGCACCCCGGCCGCCTGATACGCCTGGACGAACTTCAGCAGGTACAGCGCGTAGGCGTGGTAGATCCGCGGCGAATCGATGAGACGCCCGCCGATGAGGGAACCGCCGGTCTTCATCCACGCGGGCGGAGACCACGGCGAGGCGATGACCCGCAGGTCCGGGTTGAGCTTCTCAGCCTGGCGCAGGAGCGGCAGGATCTGCGCCTGGTCGTGCGCGATGCTGAAGTGCTTCATCGCGTAGTCGGTCTGCCCGGCGGGAAGATCGTCGTAGGTGTAGGGCCCGGTCGCGACCATGTCCGACCCGCCGACCGGCTGGCGCAGGTAGTCCAGGCCGTCGCCCGTGGCGGGGGCGAACAGGCTCGCCATCGTCGTCGCCCGCTGTTGTGCGTCGAGTGTGTACAGCACCGAGGCGGACGCGTCCGTGATCGCCGCGCCGAACCCGGCCATCTTCTGGTACGTCAGCGTCGGGTCGACCGCGACCACGGGCGTACTGCCGGGCGCGTCAGCGGGCGCCGGGCCGAAGGAAGCCGGGGCCAGGGGCGTCAGCTTGTCGGTCCCGTCCGCGGTGGTGGCCCACGCGCGCACGCCGGCGGCAGAGGTCCCGGTCCCCGCGGCTGGTGCCGCCTTGCCCGCCGAGGCGGCCGCTCCCGGCGATGCCAGTCCGAACCCGGTTAGAACGGTGATCGCGGCGACAACCGCGGCAGCGCGAACCCTCGGCATCATTGCCCTCCCAGGAAACATTGTTCACCGGGAACCTATGGCCCGCCCCGCACCCGGTCAAGACACCGCGATCTCTGATTCCGGGGAAGTCTGCCCGTCTGGACATAATGACCGGATCTTCGGGCAATTGCGCAGTGTGCGGTGTTCATGCGAGTAACTTCGTTATCCGTGCACGAAGGAGAAAATTTCATGATGGCGCCACCACCGCCACTGCTGGTGCGGGCTGGTGACTCCCGCCAGCCGGATGCCGACCGGACCCTGACCACGGGGAAGACGTACTGGATCGGCCGGGATCCCGCTTCTGATATCCCGGTCGACGACCAGCGGGTCTCCTGGAAGCACGCGACGCTGGAGGTCGACGACGGTGCCTGGGTACTGCGGGACGCCGGCAGCACGAACGGGACGTACCACGAGGACCGCGAGGTCGACGGCATCGCGATAGCGAAGCCGCGGGCCATCCGCCTGGGCGACGGGAAGTCCGGCCCGCTGCTCCTGCTGCGGCCGGCCCCGCCGGAGGCGATGCCGAGCGCGGAGATGATGCCCAGCGTTGACCGCCGTCCCTCCCGGATCCAGCGGCTCCCGGCCCGGATCACCCGGATCGGCCGTTCGGACGACAACGACGTGGTGGTCTCCGACCTGGGCGTGTCCCGGCATCACGCGGAACTGCGGGGGTCTTCGGAAAACTTCGAGATCATCGACCTCGGCAGCCACAACGGCACGTTCGTCAACGGCGAGCGGGTCACCCGCGCCAGCGTCGGCGAGGACGACATCATCGCCATCGGCAACGCCACGTTCCGGCTGGCCGGGGGAGAACTCCGCACCTATATCGACACCGGGGAGGTGTCGCTCCAGGCCCGGGAACTGACGGTCAGGGCCGGACGCAAGACCCTGCTGGACGAGGTCAGCTTCCCGATCCCGGAACGGTGCCTGCTCGCCGTGATCGGCCCCAGCGGCGCCGGGAAGTCGACGCTGCTCGGTGCGATGACCGGGACCCGTCCCGCGGACAGCGGGTCGGTGCTGTACGACAACCGGGACCTGTACCGGGAGTACGCCGAGCTCCGGCAGCGGATCGGCCTCGTGCCCCAGCAGAGCGTCATGCACACCCAGCTCACGCCCGCCGACGCCCTGAAGTACGCCGCCGAGCTGCGTTTTCCCAGTGACACGCAGCCGGCCGAACGCGCGGAACGCGTGCGAGAGGTCATGGCCGAGCTGGGCCTGTCGCAGCACGCGGAGACCCGGGCGGACCGGCTCTCGGGCGGCCAGCTGAAGCGCGTGAACGTCGCGATGGAACTGCTGGCCAAGCCGAGCCTGCTGTTCCTGGACGAGCCAACGTCAGGCCTGGACCCGGGGCTGGACCTGAGCGTCATGGAGCAGATGCGGGACCTGGCGCACGACGGCCGCACGGTCATCGTGGTCACGCACAGCGTGGACAACCTGGACACCTGCGACCAGCTGCTCGTCCTCGTCCCCGGCGGCCGCGTCGCCTATTACGGCCCGCCGGAAGAGGGACTGAGGTACTTCGGGATGCGCCGCTGGGCCGAGGTATTCCAGGCGTTCGAGGCGCATCCGGAGCGGGACTGGGCCGCCGAGTTCGAACGGTCACCGGAATACCGGCGGTATGTCGCCGGGCCCCTCGCGAACGCGCCTGATCACGCTCCCCGGCCCGCGGCTCCGCAGCGGAGACTGAGGAACATCGTCTCGTTCTGGCCCCGGAGCACGCTGCGCCAGACGTCCACGCTGGCCCGCCGCTACCTGCGGGTGATCAGCGCCGACCGGGGCTTCCTGGCGTTCACGGTGCTGCTCCCGCTGGTGCTCGGCGGACTGATCAGGTGCGTGCCTTCCCCGCCGGGCCTGGAGGGGGCGCCGGGCACGAACGCCTACGCGGAACAGGTCCTGCTCGTGCTCCTCATCGGCGCCTGCCTGGCCGGCGCGGCGAGCTCGGTTCGGGAACTCGTCAAGGAACGAGGGATCTATCTCCGGGAACGGGCGGCCGGGCTGTCCTGCGCCGCGTACATGTCGTCGAAGATCCTGGTCCTGGGGGTCATCAGCGTCCTCCAGGCCGCGGTGATGACCGTGATCGGCCTGGCCGGCCGGGCCCTCCCGGCGAGCGGCGTGGTGCTGGGGAGCCCGCTCGCCGAGCTGATCATCGGCACGGCGGCGCTGGCGTTCGCCTCCATGGCGCTGGGACTGCTGGTCTCGGCGGCCGCGTCCACGTCCGAGAAGACGATGCCGTTCCTGGTCGTGCTCACGATGGTCCAGGTCGTGCTGTCCGGGTCGATCTTCTCCCTGGTCGGCAAGGCCGGGGTGTCCCAGCTCGCCTGGCTGTCCCCGTCCCGGTGGGGACTGGGCGCGCTCGCCTCGACCGTCAACCTGAACGTGATCACCCCGGGAATGGCCAAGGCCCCCGACACGGTGTGGAACCACAACCAGCCGACCTGGCTGCTGGACATCGCCCTGACGCTCCTGCTCGCGGTGATCCTGTCCGCGGCCGCGACCTGGCGCATGCACCTCCTCAGCCCCGGCCGCCGGAAGTAGAAGGGGCCTGGCCTTGGCCATTTCGGGCCTGCGCGCCACTCGGTGGTCGTAGTGGAACCGGAGATCGTCGCCCAGTTCGCGCCACGTGCGCCCCAGCATCGGCAGCCTCCGGACCGTGACCCCGGGCGGCAACTGGCCTCGGGGCGGGAACACGAGGACCCCGGAATCCGCTTCCGCCGAACGGATCTGCGCTTCCCGCCCCGCCTCCCGCCTTCTCCTCATTCGCCGTCCCCTCACGAAAGGTCCGCGATCGCGGGCGCGCCGATCTCGTCGAGCAGGGCGGCCAGGTCCCCGGACCGCGCGAGCAGGCGGGGCGGCCCGGACTCGTGCAGGACGATGACCGCGACGATCCCCTCGTCCTCATCAACGGCGAACCGGTGCGCGGGGTTCAGGGCGAGGTACGCCTTCATCCGCCCGAGCGTGGCCGGGGTAACGCCGGTGTCGTGGACCTGTCCGCAGACGCACCGGCCGGCAGACGCTGGTTCCCTGTTCACTGCTCCCTCCCGATCCGGGCCCATACGGTCTTGCCGGACTGGAGCGGGAACCAGCCCCAGCCGTCGGCCAGTTCACCGACGATGTTGAGCCCCCGCCCGCTCTCGGAAATGAAGTCAGGCTCCTTCCGGATGGGAGCGTGTTCGGCGTCGTGATCCCACACTTCGGCCAGGACGGAATCCGTGGAAATGGTGAGCCGGAGGCCTATCGGCCGCGTCGGATTAGCGGTCCGGGAAACGGTAATCGCATTCGTTACCAGCTCCGATATCACTACTTCCGTACTATCCGTTATTGATCGTGCCCCGTTGACCTGAAGAAACGTCCGAGTGACGCTCCGGGCGATGGAAGGCGTCATGTCCGTAGAGGCAAGCCATACGGTATGACGTGCGCAGACGCTTGCCGTTCGTGTCTTTGTTGAAGTCATCGATTCCGCCAAAATGTAGATTCCCACTGGCGGCAACCGTCGCTTCCGCGCCGGTCGTCGTGGCATCCACTATCGTCCGTTCGGTCGACCGGATGCCACAGTTCCCAGGGTCATGACTCGATATGTCCATCGTCCCTCGAAAAATGTCTCTCACTTATCCGGGTTCCGTAGAAAATGGTGCTTTCGTTCGACTAGCGTTCGCGCTATGACTACGGCGGAAATGCTTGAAGCGCGAGGAGAAGCCCGCGGCGAGGTTCGCGGAGAAGCTCGCGGAGAAGCGCGCGGCGTGGCTAAAGCCGTGCTGAAGATCTTGGAGAACCGCGGTGTTCCCGTCGATGAGCGCTCTCAAGACCGGGTCGTCTCGTGTACCGAAATCGAGATGCTGAACATCTGGCTTGACCGCTCCATTGAGGTCACCGAGATCGCCGGGCTCTTCCAGGACTGAGGACTTCGCCATGACCCGAGCCGGGGAGCCCGCCGGCAGGCCGTCTGCGGGCAGTCAGCTCACCCCGCATGATTCGCTGTTCAAGAAGATCTTCGGCAAGCCCGAGCATGCGGCGTCTCAGTTGCGCGCGGTCTTGCCGCGGCGTCTGACGGGCAGGCTGGACCTGGGGCGGCTGGCCCAGGTCCCGGGTACCTTCGTCGACGAGGCCCTCAGACAGCGGCATACCGACTGCCTGTTCAGTGCGCCCCTGGACGGACAAGACGCGTATGTGTACATACTGATGGAGCATCAGAGCAAGAGCGACCCGCTCATGCCGTACCGGATGCTGAGGTATGTAACCAAGATCTGGGATCGGTACCTGGAGGAGAATCCCCGGGCCCGAAAGCTGCCGGCTGTGATTCCGCTGGTCGTCTACAACGGCAAGGGACGGTGGTCGGCGCCGCTGCGGCTGCAGGACCTGATCGGCCCCGTTCCCGACGCGGACGCGGAGTACCTGCCCCGGTTCTCCTTCCTGCTCGACGACCTGGCCGTCATCGGCCGTGATCAGCTGAGAGACCGGGACACGACGTCGACCGTCCGGGTCACCATGGTGTCTTTGAAGGATGCCCCCGGCAATCCCCTGGCGCACGAGGTGCTGTGGGAGCTGTTCGAGGACCTGCGCGTGATGCTGTGCAGGCCCGGAGGGCTGGAGGAGTTCAAGGCACTGCTGGCGTATATTAGGGATGTGGGCGAAGCGCCTGATAGCGAGCTCGGCCGCGTAGCGGACTCGCTCGGCCCAGAGGCAAAGGATGCATACGTGACCACGGCGGAGATGCTTGAAGCGCGAGGGGAAGTTCGGGGAGAAGCCCGGGGACAGGCTAAAGCCATCCTGCGGAACTTGAAGAACTGCGGGATCCCGGTCGATGATCGTTCTCGCGACCGGATCGCCACGTGTACCGACACGGAGACGCTGGATATCTGGCTTGACCGGTCCGTCAAGATCACCGAGATCGCCGAGCTGTTCCAGGACTGAGGTCCGCGCCTCCTCGCGTGGATGGTGTAGCTTCAGGGACATTTCGCGATATGTCCCTCGGGGCCTGAGGAATGTTCCCGACACGTCGTCCATGTCCGGAGATGATCATGGGTGGGTGCCTACACTCGCCTCATGTCCGCACGGAAGATTTTTATCGATTTGCTCAAGGCATACCGTGACGGCGAGACCCAGGAGCAGGCGGCCGGGGCCCTGCACGTCAGCCTGAGCGCGTACAAGAAGGTGGAACAGGGCGTCTACCGCCCCCAGCGCGACTTCGCCGAACGCTGCGACGAGCGCTACGGCCTGAAACGCGTCTTCACCACTACCTACGACGCCCTGGTCACCGAACCCCACCCGGGTTGGTTTGCGGCCCGCGCCATGTACGAGGATCAGGCATCCGTGATCCACGAATGGGAGATGCGCGGCGTCCCCGGCATTCTCCAGACCGAGGCCTACGCGCGGTCGGTCTTCGAGTCGGGTCGGCCCTATGACTCTCATGAAGCCATTGCTGCAGGTATCCAAGCGCGTATGGACCGGCAGGTAATCCTGGTTCGGGACGACCCGCCGAAGCTATGGGTCGTGATTGACGAAGGTGCGCTTCGCCGGATGGCGGGTACCGCCGAAGTGATGCGTGACCAGTTGGAACATCTTCTGGAAGTTTCAGCCTCGCAGCAGGTTGTCTTGCAGGTGCTGCCGTTCCGGGCTCAGGCTCCGGGAGCAAACGGGCCAATCGTGCTTTTCGAGTTCGCTGGTGGTCGACCCCCGATCGCGTACTTGGAAGATTGGGGCGCCGGGCGGATCGTGGAAGATCCTCAGACTGTCGCGGACGTGGCCACGAGTCTTAGCATGGTAAAGAGCTGTGCGTTGTCCCCGCAGGACAGCCGTGCCCTCGTGGCGGCGATCAAGGAGAGTATGTGACATCGATGGCTAGCGAGACATGGCGCACGTCGAGCTACACGGGCTCGAACGGCGGTAGTTGCGTGGAAGTCGCCGACGGCGACGCCCGGCTTCGGGTGCGCGACACCAAGAACCGGTCCGGTCACGTCATGACCGTGGACACCGCCGCCTGGCACTCGTTCCTCGGCGAAGTCCGCATCATCGACTTCGAGGTTCGCAGCCTTAAGGGATAGACCTCAGCGCTTCTGGCGATATGCGGTCAGGTATGGATGCCCAGCGTCAGGTACAGATCACGGGTTTCGCCCGTGTCCGCCGGTCAGTGCCCGACTTCCTCGGGCAGTTCGTACCAGCGGACCCGTTCGCCGACGCGGGCACGCACCTTCCAGCGCATGGTCTTGGGGCAGGTGTCCGCCCAGGCGCGCAGGGCCCGCGCCTGGGCGGCCGGGTCGTAAAGGGCACTGGCGGGGACCAGCCCGCGCAGCGGGCCGTCGGACAGTTCTGCCACCCGGTCGAGGTTTTTCGTGACAGTGCGCCACCAGCCCCAGTCACTGCCGATGACCGCGGCGATCCGGTCCAGGCCGATCGTGCCCGGCTCGTCACCGGGGACGGCTTCGAACGCGGACAGCAGGTAGATGATGTCCTGGGCGTCTTTCTCGTTCTGCTCCACCACCTGGAGCTTAGTGAGCAGCAGGTCGGCGACGTCGAGGGTGTAGGGCATCCGGTCCAGCCGGCCTTTGAACTCCAGCGTGTGGCACATGGTGAGCTGGTTCATGATCACGTCGACCGCGCGCGAGCCGTCTGGCGTGCGGAAGTACATCTGGTGCTCCCCGTGCAGGGTGTTGAACCGGGCATCTCCCTGGTAGCCGAGGCCGCCGAAGAGTTCCATGAGCGGCTTCTTGGCGGTGTTCACCGACACGAAGTCGAGGTCCTGGTCGTCGCGGACACGGGGCGGGAAATCCGGGGTGAGCACCTGGACCGCCAGCCCGCCGAGCAGCCTGAGCGGCACGCCACGCTCGGTGGCGGCGTCTATTACCCCGGTGGCCTGTGTCGCTCCGTCGGTACCGGCAACCACAAGGTCTCCCTTCTACTCGACGGGAATCTCGCCGTAGACCATGTTCAGGTCGATGCCCTGCCGCCGGCGGACCAGTTTGGCGACCACGTAGACGATGATCGCCAGCACGTACATCGCTCCCATGAAGATCAGCGAGGTGGTGTTGTTGACCCCGTAGGTGGAGTTGGTCAGCCACTCGTAGATGTTCCAGCCGAGAAATACGGCGGCCAGCCCGGAGACGACCGTGATCAGCGGCACGGGGCCGATCCGGTACCTGGCCACCACCGAGTTCTCGAACAGCTCCCGCTTGCGCCACGGCAGGATCGCCCCGGCGACCAGGGTGCCGAGGAAAGTGACCGCGATGACGAGCGTCGCGTCCAGCACGAACGTCTTGAACTCGGCCGTGTACGCGTACAGGGCGCTGACCACGAGCGCGGGGACGAGCATGAGGATCAGCCCCCAGACCGGCACGTGGCGCTTCTCGCTCACGTGCGAGGCCCGTTCGGGCAGGATCCGGTCGAAGGCCGCCGCGAAGATCACCCGGGTGGAGGACATGAACAGCGTGCCGACCCAGCCGACGAACCAGGCGCCGAAGGCCAGCAGGAAAAGGGCGCGCAGGAACGCGGTGGGGATGAGGAAGGACACCAGCAGCGGCGGGTAGGCCCACACAGGGATGGTCGGCGCTACCTTCGATCCGAACACCGAGGCCTCGTAGTTCATGTTGGCGCTGTTGAAGAACTGCCAGCCGAACGTCTTCTGCACGAGGAACAGGAAGATGATCGCGATGACGACGGTGACCCACAGGCCGCTCATCATGCCGCGGAGCACGCCGCGGAAGTCGCTGGCTCCCCGCACCTCGCCGTAGAGGGTGGCTCCCCAGTTCGGGTAGAGGATCCAGAAGCACAAGATCGGGACGAGCAGCAGGGACGGGCCGAAGAACGGGGTCAATCCCAGATGCGACGGTGCCGTGTAGTGGTTGCCCGTGGCCGCGACCGTGATCGTCTTGGCGTAGACGTTGCCCTTGGCGGCGAACAGCTGATGTGCCGCCGAATTGAACGCCGTGACAAACGTGGCCCTGCTGGTGAACGCCATCATGGCGAACATGATGACGAGCACCAGGCCGCCGAGGCCGAAGCAGAATCGCTGAACCTTCGCGTAGCCTCGCATGCCCAGGCCGACGAGCAGGGCCGTGAGCAATACCGTCGCCACGCAGACGACGAACACGCCGGTGTCGCTGCCGAGCCAGGTCACGACGGATAGCCCGCCGAATACCGCGGCGATCGGCTGCAGTACCTCGACGTTGAGAATGTTGGCGTACACCGGCGTCCAGTACCACAGGATGAACCACCAGCCGGTCACCGCCAGCACGAAGCCGACGCCCGGGGTGAGGATCCTGCTCTGCCAGACGTAGTCGCCGCCCGCCCGCGGCATGACCGAGATCAGTCCGCCGTAGGAGAAGATGAGGAAGGAGATGAAGACCGCCGCGACGATCAGCGCGGGAATGACCTGGCCGTTCGCGATGAAGGGGAGAGCGGCCAGGCTGAAGAACAGGCCCAGCGTGACGAAGTTGACCGAGTAGAAAGAGTAGAGGAACGCATCGAACCGGGACCATCCCTTGACGAGTCCCGTGGCGTTCCTGAGGAACAGTTCGGGGGCCTGGGAACCGCCGGACGGCTTCGGCGTTCTGGTGGCCATGTGACCTCCGTGGGCGGTAAGTCAGCCCTGGTGATGGGTGCTGGTGGCGGCAGGGCGGGTGGTGTCACCCGTTGACGAGCACGTAGTTCTTGACTTTGGCTTTTTTCGGGTCGAGGGTGACGAGCGCGCCCTGCAGGACGCCCTCCTCGTAGACGCTTCCCGGATTCAGTGCCAGGGTCCGGCCGATCCGGACGGCCCCGCGGCTCTCGTGGATATGGCCGTGCAGGCCGAGCAGCGGCTGGACCTGCTCGATGGCGGCCCGCACCGATGTCGATCCGACGGGACGCATGGACCCGCCTTTTGCGATGTTGAGGTCGGCGTCCAGCGCGGGGGCCTCATCGAGCCCGCTCCCGTACGGCGGCGCGTGGAAATTGAAGATCGTCCGGGACGGGTCGGTCACCTTGGCCACGATCTCATTCACCCGCTTGGCGAGATCCTTTTCCGGAAGCTCGCGGAACGTGTCCCAGGGAGTTGGATTCGTCCAGCCGAGCGAGACCATCTGGAAGCCCTCGAGGTCGATCGGCTCGTCATCACTGGTTTCGACGACGTGGCCCTGCTGGTGCAGCAGGGGGTCGAGCTCGAACATGTCGTCATTCGCCGGGCAGACGACGACCCGGTGCGCCACGCCCCGCAGCTTGTCGTCGGCCATCTCGATCCACCGCTGCGTCGCCTCGAGCATGACCTGGGTGAACCGCCGGTCGACGGCCTCCGGGCTCGCCCGCAGCTCCTCGTACTCATCGCCGCTCATGCGGACCGGGTAGTAGCCGCGGTTACTGATCTTCCGCTCCACGTCGGCGACCTCGTCCGCGGTGGACAGTGACAGGTGCTGGCCGAACATCGTGGTGTCCCAGCGGTCAGCGTGCCGGACAATCGGCACCATCGCTTTCCCCGTGATATCGCCGCCCACCATGACGACGTCGGCCTTGTAGAACCGGCCGGCGTTGAGAAACTTGCGCCAGCACATCTCCGA
>Ga0131853_10022466_pt1 | contig 11414 bp, 12 predicted proteins | sample TergutLab28metaG_FD_92764 | JGI IMG/M metagenome (GOLD analysis project Ga0131853, IMG submission 92764) | Labiotermes labralis P1 segment gut microbial communities from Petit-Saut dam, French Guiana - Lab288 P1 (version 2) (version 2) | ecosystem: Host-associated > Arthropoda: Insects >...
GTGACTTCATGTCGCCGACATGCTCTGTGACATCAGCCACTGAAGATGCCATAATTGCAGCCGTGGAACGACTGCCGTGTAGAAACTCACGCGATGCCGTTCGAGAATTGGGGGTATCCCAGTCGAAGGTCCTTGAATTACTTCTTGACAAGGGATTTGATCCATATCATTTCTCGCTGAACGCAGGTATGTTCCCAGTCACGGGACGTAGGTGCTACAGCGTGTAACATTTTCAAGTTATTTTGAACAAGGAGTCACTGTCGAGTCCAAAGCGCCCGTGTTTAGCCTTTTTCTTTTTTTTTTTACATTAAACCAGTGAAATAATTACATGGCGTACCTGTTAGGCCAGTCATACAAATATGTGGTCTTGGCTGACAAACTTCGAAGGACAAGTCACGTGACACGGTACAGTTATGTCTGTTTTCCGCCGTGCACTGCACAGGGATCGCATTATGCATTAAACATATGTGAAACAACGAAACAGCGGTGAGCATAGACCGCATTATGCGTTATAACAACAGTTATTGTCGTCCTGTAGTTACGTCAGTAACAGAGAAGGCTTGAAACGTATAATGCTAGTGCCTATATATGACAGAAGAACTTGCCTTTGGTGCCAAGCAGCCAGATCAGAGAAGGAGAAACGGAGAAAACTAGAACAACGATGCGATTTCTAATTCATAGATTAGACTAAGATTTTGCACTGGCAGAATGTGTCGGATTCCGATAAATTACCTTGTGATTTGTTAACAATTAATGCATAATTCTAAATTAAACAAGTGCATTGGCCCACAAAACATTGCATATTTGCAGTTCGGTATTCCTCTAGCAATAAGTTCATAGCCCATTGGATGACCACGGACATTTAAAACCGAACTGCGTGAAATTAACTGGCGGAGTATTATTAATTCTCTACAGACGAAACGTATCTGTTTTATATAAAGACTCATTGCGTACCGCGCAGTGAATATTTTCCACCAGGGTTATAACTACCAATCTGTTAATGTTGTGTGAGGCAAAAGTTGCTGTTTGTTCTGAAATCCATGCAAAACACATAAATGCAATGTGAGCATCACGAAGAGTTGGAGTTTTAAACCTGGCGGTTGGTACAGTTACCGCTAGGCACTAAAAGATTAAGTAATATCTTAAAGTTTGCTCGTCGTAGGCGGATAGCTCAGTCGGTATAGCGACTGACTACGGCCTGGACGGTCCGGGATCGAATTCCGGTGGGGACGAGATTTTCCGCCCGTCCAGACCGGCCCTGGGGCCCACCCAGCATCCTGTACAATGGGTACCGGGTCTTTCCCGGGGGTAGAGGCGGCCGAGGCGTGGGGCTGACCCCCCCACCCCCATCTAGTGCCGAAGGTCCTAGAAAAGATTAGAGCTATACCTCTACTCACCTTAAGGGCCTGCGTGGCCTATAAAAAGGGTGAAAACCTATCTGCCTGATCGTCGTAGGGAAGACTGCTTTGTATTAAAGGAACTTGCCGTCACATTGCAGTGTGCTGTAATAAACTTACACTTGATTGTGCCAAATTTTGCCAGTCTTTCTGCAGTTAAATTGCTGTTTCGAGCAGATGAATAAATGGAACACCACCTGCGTAAAGCAGTATCCTAACACTGTTGATACAACGCTAGTGTACGGAATAAAGGAGGTTGAAGACTATAATAGCCATATTTTAGTAGTACAACACAGGCCTACACATGCACGCACACACAGGTCTACCTATCTATTACGTACTTCAACTAATCCGAATACAGAGGAATCCCCTAACCGATTATGCTGCTTCACCGCCTTGATTCTGAAAATGAAAGGCAAAAATTGTTGCAGTACCTTTAATTGCAGTATTACCGCTGACATTGAAATATTTTTAGGTGCGTTCGCAAAATTGCGAAGAGGGACTGTTTCGTTCTTCCCTTCCGTCCGTCTGTCCGCATGGAACAACTCGGCTCCCACTAGAAGGGTTTTCTTGAAATTTGGTATTTGAGTATTTTACAAAAAACCCGAGAAAAACCAAGTTTCATTAAAATCGAACAAGAATGACGGTTACATTACATACAGACCAATATACATTTTTTATTATATGTCGTTCAGTTCTTCTTAGAATGAGAAATGTGTCAGACAAAAGTTGTAGAGAAAATCAAAACATACGTTTTATATTCAGTGACCTTTTTTTTTAAAAAAAATCGTGCCTTTTTAGATAATGCGGAAAATATTGTAAAGCGGGCCAGGCCACACATGCCATTATGGCACATGCGCATTGCATAACTAAGGCCACACACACTCACAATATTTAATGCTTATTACTTTTCCATTGCATCAGTGGTTGAAAGAACGCGCCTCATTGTTACGTTTATACGTACATTGCCTAGAATGCCTTTGCCCAGAAATCTGCACTGAATATTTTCCTTCATATCCTAGCAACGGAAGTAGTTTGGGTTTTCGCCAGCATTGTAGGTCTGTAATGGGGAGACTGGAGCTCATGCTTGTAGTAGCAAAGTTAACTCTTTTTATTTTCCTTCCCAAAGTAAATATTATATTTACACTTTTCCGGTGTTATCAGCATTGGTTTCAAAGATACCACTTCCTTCCACATCATTTCCTTCACCATTCGGCACCGTGTAGTCAGAGCTTCCGGCATCGTATTTAAATAATGCACGTATGCACGTATAAACATAGATGTTACGTCAACATAAAATTACATTCTATTGTATGAGATGGTCACTGATATTATTCTGATAAGGGTGTTTATATAGAACGAGGTATTAATCGGTGCAGATTGTCATTGTTTTATTATCTGGTTAAGTATCAACTGATAAACATGGAACACGCCACTTTTAATATCTCTGTCTATCCAGTTTTCCACTGTTCCGCCGGTTGCTGGTTCTCTGTCGCATTTCGCCATAGCTGCCGGTTTATTGCGTCTTAACATGTTAAATTCCTCTGCTTTATCACCCTTTCTTTTCATACATTATTTCGGGTCGTCCTCGTCGTCTTCCTGTCCGTAACAATGTCGTTGCTCGCTGAGGTCATCTGTTACCTTCCATGCGTTCTACGTGTCCATACCATTATTTTGAACTCTTTCCAAAATTGTTTGCGTTACTTTATCGTCGCTTAAATTTTTTCAGTCTGTTCTTTTTCTGCAGGTTCTTGTGGTATCATTGATGGTCGAAACTTCTTCTTGAAAAAATCTATGCCATGTGTATCTTGGAACCTCGAAAACAAACAGTGACGTGTTTCCATGTCATTGTTCAGCTCGTAGATAGATGACTTGATTTCCATACGCGTGACCTACGTCACAGCAGTTGCGAAATCTACACTGTCGCAAGGTTGCGGGTTCTCATCACGTTCTTGGCACGGCTGTGTTAATGTATTATTGGAATCATACATGCGTGGATATGAAGTTGGGCTTCGAAAGAATAATTTCAAATTAATGCGATTTGGCGATCCATTGAAAAAGGATAGCCCTGTATTGTACATGGGTAATTGAAGTGTGGGAGTGTTGTGGGAGTGTGAGAGAGACAATGTGTGTGTGTGTGTGTGTTTATTGAAAGAGAGAGAGACAGAAATGGGTTAGGTGATTAAAGGAACTTTCGAACTATTAGAGCCGATTTCTATTTCTTTTGCTTTCGAATTTGTAGTCTAGTTTTGGCTAGCCAAAAGGGCGGACGGAGAAATCTACACAAGACATCGCGTGTACAGAATGCATGGTGTAAGGAAGTTATACCTGCATCGCAGGAGGTCTGTTTTCATTGGTGTATCGTAAAAAAGTAGCAGACTTGTTGCCATTAAGTTGTGTTTATTATGGTAGAGTCTAGCTACGTGCTGGATACTCGAGTAACGTATCTGTTTAATAACACATTGTTGCAGTAAGAAGTTTGATTCGTGGAACTTACATACGGGGGAGTTCTGCCATTGTCCGCGAATCCCACTTGGTGTTATTGGGTAAACCTTCCTGGAGAACAGCTGCCATAGGTTGGAAATGCTGCGTTGAGCGGTTATGCCTTAGTTCATTTGTCAGCTTGCCAAGGAACACTGCCTTACCCCTTCGGTCTTTAATTTGCGTACGTAAGGAGAAGCGACGGCTTTGTCTGCCATCCACCTGCGTATACCATGTGACACATCGCGAAAATTGCTATAAGAAGTCCGTTCAAATTTACACAGCGTATGCTTTTATTGTGTTTGTTTATGTTTCAGGAACGGAAGTTTCAAATTGCCTTTTTACTGTATTTTGCCATACTAAAGCTGTTTTCTTTCTCCACTGGATACCACGAAATAGAACTGCGCAGTTAGTAGTTTATCCGTGTGCTTGCCTTAACATTTTCACTGTGGGAACAAGGGGTACCACGTGCAGTCAATTTTATCCTGGTTTCATCAGCTGCGACTAGAAGTAATGTCATTCTTAACGACAACGTTTGAAGCCTGTCTTGTTTTCTATAATCATTGATTCGATTCCTGTTGCGGCCATATAAACGTGTAAGTGGCGCAGTTGTTTGAGGTACTGCGCTACAAGCTGGAAGGTCACGGGTTCCCTTCCCTTTAGGGTCGCTGGGATTTTTCATTGGCCTAATCCGGCCGCACTATGACCCTGGGGTCGACTGAGCCTGTAATGAAATGAATACCAGGAAGATTTCATGGGGGTTAAAGGCGACCAAAAGGGCTGACAACCTTACCACCTTCTGTGCCGATTGTCCAGAAACTGTGGGAGTTTCAACTTCCTGGAGCCCTAAGGGCCTGTCAAGACTTGTAATGAGATAGCTTTACACTTTTCTAGCTTTTTTAAGTTCATGTCAAATAACGTGTATACGGACAGACAGACTATTCCGTACGTAAATTACTTTTGTGTTGCACTTGGCAATACATTTGATCAGATAATTGCAAAAAAAATATTTGTTTTAGTGGATGCAGTAGTGAGTTTAAAATATGAGTTAAATTTAATATGAAGTGTGAAAAAATCCCATATAGAGGAATTATGGCATGGTAAAAGAGAAATTTAAAAGGAAAGTTTAGAAAAGATACCGTATTGACTTTTTATAGTGATTCGGTTTCCAAAATTAGGCGAAACTTGGATTATCTGCGCTAAACGTGGTGGTTCTGGTGATATTCGATAAAAGAAAACTACACCGTTTCTAAGTTTGTTGTGAGGACCTGATTTTCCGTTACATATTGCAAGAGTATGCCGATCCTTTATGATTTTTATGAAGTTGTAGAGCAAGGTTTCGGAAACGATGGTAGATTTTACAGTGACTGTTTCAAAGTATAACGTTTGGAGGGAAAATGTAGGCCTATACATTTCCTGCATTGCGTAACAAATAGTGGAACGCTTTTAGAAAATCTCCTTCAAGGTAGTATACTTGGGCTAGTGAATGTTCTGTTCGCTGGACCGGAATACTGAACTTCAAAATTAAGTAATGCAGAAAGAATGGACATTGTACGATTATTGACGGAAAAATATATAAATACCGGTCCACGGATTTCCGGTACATGTTTTTATTCAAGTCGAAATTAGGAGACTGACTGATAGGTCTCTTACTTGTGAGCGAAATGTCTTAACACAACAACAACTACTACTACTACTACTTGAGCTGCTGCTAGTACTACTATTAATACTACACTACTACTACTACTAGTAGTAGTAGTAGTGTAGTAGTAGTAGTAGTAGTAGTAGTAGTGCTGCCACAGCAGCAGGAGATAATCCGAAAGTTGGAACAAAACTCACAAAAAAGAGATAGATGAGACAGTAATGGGTTGGGTGGTTGGTGGTGGTGGTGGTGGTGGTGGTGGTGGTAGTAGTAGTAGTAGTAGTAGCAATAGTGGTGGTGGTGGTGATTGTTGTGGTTTTAGTATTAGTAGTAGTAGTAGTGGTTGTAATTGTTGTTGTGGTTTTAGTAGTAATAGTAGTAGTAACAACAGTAGTAATAGTTGTGATTGTTGTAGTAGTAGTAACAGTAGTTGTGACTGTTGTGGTTGTAATAGTAGCAGTTGTAGTAGTTGTAGTGGTTGTGATTGCTGTGATAGTAGTAACAGTAGTTGTTATTGTATCGTTGCTCAGTGGAATAGTTCTCAAGAGATTAGATCTGTTTAAATACTGAACCTTCACCCATACCTGTATAATCATAGTCTAATTTGTCGCGAAATTATGGGTTTCCATATAAGGAGTCGTGTTACGGGGCAAAGGGGGCAACGATGTGTTCGCATTGTAGGAAAAGCAGCAGTACCGGTTGAAGTGTAGGCCATTATGTAAAGAGTGAGAGTAAATAAATAAATGTGTATCTATTGGGACCGTGACAGAACTGCGGATGTACTGCCATTACGGACGATTGACGCAGACCCTGCATTTAACAGCAAACATGTCAAGGAAACGAGTGGATTTTGAAGCTTGAAGTGTCAGAGACGAGTCCCTGTGTGTGCTGCGGTCGAAATGTGCAGTTAAAAATTTGATGAGGGTGGTGGTGGTGGCGGTGACGGTGGTGATGGTGATGATAACGACAGTAAGAACTACATCCTACTACTAAAATCGTTTAGCACTGCAGTTTTAATAGGAGGCAGGCTATTAGAATTTTCAAAACATTTGTAACTTTAATAAGCTGGTGTAGCCATATGTGTTTCATATGTTAGCACAAAATCCATTTGTATTTGACCCAATAAGTCGTGAATGGTTTGTATGGACTTATAGTTCGTTATCAGTGCATGCTTATTGTTTTTATATGTTATCACCTTTATAGAAGATATTTACAATTATATACCTGAAACGAACCATGTTTCTAGTGTATATTGTGTTGCAGCTGCTCTGTATTTACAATTTCTGCTACATGTAATGTTATTTCGCATGTTAAATATATTTTTTACATTATTATTATTATTATCATCATCATCATCATCATCATTCTTATTTTCGAATCTGTGGAGTATAATGCACGAGGGTCGGTCAGAAAGTAAGTTTACTTGTATAATTTCATAACTAAATAAAATTAACTAATTGTGATTATATCAGGGGAATTCGTCGCTGAGCGGTTATCATCCGTTTCCAGCGCTGAAACAATCTTCGCGGCAAAAAATTGAAAGCTGATTATGAGGTGGAAACAGTTGAGACACGATGGATAATAACACAGGACACGGACTTACATCTGCGGGGAATAGAAGATCTCATCCCACAGTAAGATAAAATGCCTCAGTTGTGGCGGGGATTAATGGGAAAGTAGTGTGATAGAATAATTAGAAGGGGACTGTTGTTATTAGAGCTGAAAATAACACGAAAGTTATTTCGTGACCGACTCTTACTATTAAAAGTAGCAGGGCAACCTCCCAGACATGCTTCTTGCTGTTGTGGGACTTTGCGTTTACAATGCAATATATTCCGGTCTGAAATATTTTCACCGAAATACCAATCTGCCTACATAATATCACGACTAGCGGAAAGCAGCTAGTAGCGTTGCCTTTTTTGTTCTGTAGTCCTGCACTACGAATGCCAGTGGACCTGAATTTGTCCTTGTGTAGGTTATGCTACAGAAAGAAGCCTCTCCTTCCACTATCGAAACGCACTTCTGCGTAGTAACGTCATCCGACGTACTGGGATAGGAAATTGGTGCGTTAAAATTAAACTGGTCCCTGTCTCATGGCAGGGGTCGTAGTTGCTGTGCTCAGCGCGTGAACGTTCGTATCTATCTGTCCATTACTCAGTGGTATCTTTGCCTTCGTTCGAACACAAAATGTTTCTAATGTCACAACCTTTGGGCTACCTTATAATGTTTGCTAAGAAATATTTAACTGTAATAACTTTAAAGCTTGGTCAAAAGTGGCTAGTGGAGTCAGTATAGGAAAAGTGTGTCTTTAGAAAGATTTCCGTCGTGTATCTTAAATTAGTAAAGTAATTACTGTGGCGAGCAGTATACAGTGACGCACTTATGAATAAATGTATTAATATGTACGATTATAAGCATATTTCAGGGAAGGCATATTTTGTCCCCGTTTTAAACTGTGACAGTGAAGTAGAAATGTAAGGTTGGCAATAAACGATACTGAAACCGGACTGATATCGACGACATTTCTTTGTTATGACTTCACTGCTTCATTTGTTTAATATATGACGTGTCATATTAATTAAAACAACCAGAGTGTTCTGAAAGCCGATGAATTACCCGTTGACCGTGGTCTGAGAGAACAGATTAGATATTGTTTGTGGGCGTTGTTAATGGTCAGGTGTGAGAAATGTTGTAAAGACAAGTGTCGTCAAGGCCGACCCCGTTCAGACTTGTACCTGATTCCAGTTGTGTGCATTTGTTTGAGGTCTTGGAACCATTAAAATTAGCCACTTTGTTTTATGCTAAGTTTACGGTACGAACTATCGTTGCTGCTGACATTAATTTAGTGGACGGAAACATAAATGTTTTGTTTGTTTTGATGACTTAACAGCCTTAGTGGGCCTAGGCCTCCTCATCGTTGAGGTTTCGAGATCACACTCAGACACACCACACTCTGTAGGACTCCTGTGGACGAGTGGTCGGCCCGATGCAGAGACCTCTACCTCACAACACACCACATTCACGAGAGACAGACAGACAGCCATGCCGCCGGCGGGATTCGATCCTGAAATCCCAGCATGCGAGCGGCCGCAGATGTACGCCTTAGACCGCGCGGCCGCTGTGATCGGTGGAAACATAATTATTGTAAAGAAAGTGACAGAAGCTTATTAAACGCTATAAACAGGTACGTTTAGAAATAAACGCGGTGATGGCTAATTATATGGTCATGTTTCGTCACCACAGTGCCGCACAAAGTCACATAAAGATGGCTAATAAATCATTGCCAGTCCCAGTGGCCGCGCGGCCTAAGGCGTGGGTCTACAGCCGCTCGCTTGCTGGGATTGCCGGTTCTAATCCCACCGATGGCATTGTCTCTTGCCAGTGTTGTGGGTAGTCAGTCAGGTAGAGGTCTCTGCGTCGGGCCGATCGCTCGTCCTGACGAGTACTACCGAGTGTAGTGTGTCTGAGTGTGATCGTGAAACCTCACAGAGGAGGCCTGGGCCCACTAGGGGTGTCGAGCAATGAGAAATAAATAATCAGAAATTTGGCACATTAGGACCATGTGGCTAACGACAGTAACCAATCAATATGAGTAATCAAAAATAATTCGAGAGCAGTTTCGAGTCGGAGAATGCTTGCTGCCATTCTGTTCAGAATCCTTCTTCTTCCAGTCTACTGACTAAAAACCTAAAGTTTAAAACGGGCCGCGCAAATGTTCCAAAAACCCAGGAGCCGACTCATAATGCTAGGCGTCAGAAGAATAAAACGAAGCAAGTTCCACATTGAGGATCTACAAATATTAGACGACGCCATTAGAAATTTAGTCGCTCGGGCGACCTACCGCCCGGGATTTATTCCGCTCTGGTTTAAAATATAGAAAACGGCAGCTTTACCTTGGTTACGGTCTTCAGAATAACAATTTATTTCGGTAGATAGGTATTGACATGTCGGTGAGTCCTGTGGTGTCGATCTTTTGTCATAATGCGGAGGCATAAAATGCTTCCGAAACGTAGGTGCATGTGTACCAAATTACACGCTGTTATCCCAAAAGACTATAGCCTCAATTCTCTCAGTTCGACCTGCCTTGTGTACATGTGAAATTTGATTTCGCGCCCTAAAGCAGACGTCCACAGATCCCGGGATGATTAAATTTTGTGCATTGGTTCCTAATATTTTCAGCATTAATTATTGCTGGTGCCCCTCCTCACCCTTCATATACAGAAACGTGTATCAATTGACATGCATCGAGCAGAAAGCACCAGATAACACTGAGGTTCGCAGGTCAGTCCAGAACCTGTGGGTTCTCAGTATGGAACTTGCTTCATGCAGACCGCCTGGCGCCTAGAATTTGGACGTGGCGTCTGGATTTTGCAAAATTTGTGGACCCTGCTGCCTTAGGGGGGAGGGATATTGGTTGGGGGTGTTAGCGAGCCGGGTGGTAAGAAAACTAGTTGCAGTAGAAGAGCAACAGAAAGAGTTGTGGGGGGGAGGGGGGAGAAAATTTCTCTATTAGGTGCTTTGTAATTTATTTTTACCGATATTCACCCATGCAAAAGAAGAAACATGCAGACAGTGTTTTGATAGGAAACTCTAAAAGACAGACGCCTCTTGGAAGACTAATTGTAACTGGTAGAACAGTATTACAATTTATCTTAAAGTAATAGGATGAGGGTCGTGAAATGGATCCATATGGCTCAGTGGCGGGCTTGGTAACACGGCAATGAACCTTCGGATTTCATAAAACATAGGGAATTTTTGGCTAGCTGTGCAACTGTTGGCGTCTCAAGAAAAACCCTTTTCCACGGAGTAGTGTTGGTTGGTTTGCTTTCATGTGGAACATCCCCGCTTCGTTATTAAGTGTAAATGAATATTGCGGTCAGTCAACACAACATTATATTCAGGAAGACTTTAATGTTGTGTTGATTGTTTGTTTGTTTGATTGATTGCAATATTCCCTTGTACAAATAGTTACCAAATGTCATTATCATGATCACATACCAGAGGAGAAATTAATACAGAATTTTGTTCTTGGTCTGAAGGGAAATGAGCAGTTGAGGTCACTTGAGGTATGTAGGCTTGTGTGGGAGGATAATATTGAAGTGGATCATAAAACAGTACTGTGTGAGGTTGAGGAATGGACTTTTTGGCTCTGGGTAGAGTCAGTTGGCGTGCTGTTTTGAACATGGTAATTGACCGTCGGGTACAGCAAAATGCAAAGAAACAATCCGGGCCACCATTTGTTAAAATATCGGGTTCAGTAGGATTCCGCTGGGTTAGGTCAAACTGTACTTGCAGAAAGCGTGAGAGAAAGATATGGGTCACGCTTCTACCGAGGAGTGGGCCGGGTAGCGTAGTCGGTATAGCGACTGGCTACGGGCTGGACGGTCCGGGGATCGAATCCCGCTGGGGGCGAAATTTTCCGCACCTGTCCAGACTGGCCCTGGGGCCCACCCAGCCTCCTATACAATGGGCACCGGGTCTTTCCCGGAGGTAAAGAGCGGCCGGGGCGTGACGCTGACCCCTCACCCCTTTCTAGTGCCGTGGTCAAGAAAGACTAGAGCTATACCTCTACTCCCCCTATGGGCCGTACGGCCTGTACGGAGCCTCAGTGCCTGTACAGGGGCGCACTTTACCTTTACCCTCTACCGAGGAAGGTTAAATAATAAGTAAGATCACCCACCAGCAAGCCACTTCTAGCAGACCTGCTATATGTAGACTACTCAGTTGAAATGTGATGGCACACGGTGACGCATGGGTGGGAACGTGAGGGGGAAACTGGCGAATGGAGTGGGTAGCCAATACCCTTCACACTACCCCGGAACATGGTGTATCCAGCATTACTACCAACAATAAAAGCTGATGCGCACACCTCGGCTGCCAGTAATCGACTGAAC
>Ga0131853_10022467_pt1 | contig 11414 bp, 5 predicted proteins | sample TergutLab28metaG_FD_92764 | JGI IMG/M metagenome (GOLD analysis project Ga0131853, IMG submission 92764) | Labiotermes labralis P1 segment gut microbial communities from Petit-Saut dam, French Guiana - Lab288 P1 (version 2) (version 2) | ecosystem: Host-associated > Arthropoda: Insects >...
GAGTAAGGATTTATTAGGAGTGGTGACTAGTAAACACGGAGTAAGGATTTATTAGGAGTGGTGACTAGTAAACACGGAGTAAGGATTTATTAGGAGTGGTGACTAGTAAACACGGAGTAAGGAATTTAACTAAAAATTTAATATTAATTTGTAAATAAAAGAAATATAGACGCGGGATCAAAGTCTTGGGATAACGAACGACAGTCTATCCAGTGCAGAATTTCACGACACCGATTGTATTGTGAATGTAGTATATTGTGAAGGCGTAGCAAATATTCAGCCAAGCTGTTCGTTTCTTTATGTGTTGCTCCATACGATAAGGTAAAGTAACAGTTACTTGTGCTAGATTTGACGGTGCACCAGTTGAAACCCAGACCTGATAGTTTCCGCATAGACTACCGAACATTTTCCCATCAGAAGTATTACAGGTAGAAGCTGGTAATTTCTGACGTTGCTTGAGTTTATTGAGTATATTGCAGGCCTAAATTAAATACTGCTGATTGAACACAAAGGAAGTATTAACAATTATTACTGCGATGTGTCATGTTAGATTGTACTCATCAGATTCTATTCTCCCGGAAGAATTTTCTGATCACTGTTATGGTGGAAGTAGAGGAAATCACGTTTGCTGACGCGCCTCTATTTTAGTATAAAAATACGTGCTAGCAATCTCGCAACCTGCTTAGATGCCACTTGACGTCGCGTCACGCCACGGGAACCACGTCTGTTCCAGATCTAAGGAATCCTTCGACTGCACGCACAGGAATTTCTGTGGCCGAGATTGCTTCCCACACCTACAGGCGAAACCGAACCTTTCTTGGACTAAGCCTCCACCAGACCGCGTAATCTGATAAGAATCTTCTCATTTCTGTTCAGTTGGATGTAGTTAAGGGATTCTGATTTTTGGCCTGCTACTAATGGCTTAGATATATCCTAGAGAGCAAACACCCTACACTGGCGGTTATCTGGGGTTTTGCTTGACACTGAAGGGAACCGATATGATACCTGAGGAATACCTGAATATGGGGCTTATGGAAGAAAATGTCCCATGCAGCTCGCAAACTCAATACGATATGATACCTTATGTTCAATTATCATTACAAGGGTTTTGCAAATGTTCACACTTTGATCACCTGGTTCTCATGGTGCGTGTTCCTCCGAATACTTTTTTTTTTCAGTTTTACAGTTCTTTTACTTTATTTTTCAATGCACGCCTTAATTTATCTAAATAATTTCTTGGAGTTCTTGCTTTTATTCATCTGTATAAAGTATTATTTGCCTATATGTTAATTCCTCATTTGGTTGCAGTACATATTTATGTCTCTCAATACGTGAAACTAAGCCACAGGGCTGTGAGTTGTGCGGTGACCAGCGAAAATGTCATGTAGAACAATTTAGTAAACTGAGTAATTAATAAACAAATTACAATGTATTTTATTGTACACTGTACTAAAGGATTAACTGATTTTTTTAAGCAAATCTTTATTATTAGGGCAGTCAGATAAAGGTGGTTTAATGCATTAACTTGTTAGTGTAAACGCACGCACAGTTTTGCTCGGAAAGCCCCAGGTGGAGAAACCACTTGAAGATCTGGGCGCTGATGTTTGAATGATACGTGTTTGAACATTTAATGTGTGTGTGAACTGAATTCAGTAGTCTCAGTAATTTGTCCATTGATAGATTTTATGAACAAAAAATGAACCTTCTGGTTTCGAGATATAGAGTTTTGCTGAATATGTTATGTACGAGTGTATATTCGACTGTTCGCATTTAAGTTCCTAAGTAGAAGTCTGCTACACAGAGTTATTTAATTGCTTCGGTATTGAAATATTTCAGCTCTTTAAAAAACTGCCCGCTTATGTGGTTTAATGCCGGACTTCAGGGGGAGACTGTTAAGTTTTTTTCAATATTAAGGAAGATAATTTGTAATGTTAGTTAAGGTTGTGTATTGTCTTGGTTGTATAGTGTATCGAGTCACTGAACAGAACAAAGTTTACTTCTTTCAGGATATGTTGATTGGTCACCTAGTGACATAAAGCGAGGAAACTGAAAATATTTTCTGCATTGCCATTTCTTTGCCTACGAATGTGCCCATACACAGTGACAAGTACTAACATAAAATACAAATCGTTTTAATTTAACTTCTTATATTTATCATTCTTAAGGGTTCTAATTTTTTGTGATGAACTGGAATGAGAAGTCGGTGCATAACTTCACCTCTTATTTGAGAAGTTTCTTTTCAGTAAGAGGGAAATCGATTTCCTTGCGTTCTTTATTAAATTTATGCACTTACTGTCAGTATGTTTAGGAATCGTGTGTAAGGTCTGGAGGTAACATTGTTTACTGCATGTCGACGTAGTTTTGTTCAAGCCTTTGAGATAAATTCCTTGACTACGTTCCTCGCGGAACGCCGAAGAAATTCAATATTTGCCTCTGGCTTAAATCCAGGGAAACGAGTATTAAAGGGAAAATGACAAGCACAAAAAGTCGGTGGGGAACTACAGGTATTTGGCGTTTGACTCTCGGCTCTATCCCCAATCTGTCTTCAAACCTCTCCTCCTTTTTCTTGGCGGCAGTAATTTTTATTCCAAAAGCTGCTCTTTTATGGATCTACTTTTAGACATGAGTTCACTGACTGGCAAGTGTTAGATGCATTTATTTCTTTTTCGTTTTAATTTCGTTCGTTTGAGGGAGCTAGGTGAATTGCCTCTCGAAATATTTCAGCTTCTTCAAGAATTAAGAAAGTCTACACAAACATAAATTTGTTAAATCTTTTATAGGCAGTAAGTGGGAGTAATTACTTTAGAGCAGTCTTCCGTCCACCTATCATGGCTAATGCAGCGGTGACACATTATACAAAATACGAAGTTATGTAATTATCTGTTTACTTATGACCGGAAGCTAAAAAGCTTTAAATCAATTTAAGAATGAAATTGTTTCCTTCTTAAGGAAAAAAGAGTCTCTAAATTGTCTGGCAAATTCCTTGTCTTTTATGAGAACTGAAGTTTTATTATTGTTGGCACAAAAATCTGCCATTCTGTCTGTCACAGTCGGAGTGACCTGATCCATTACTACATAGGTCACTCCTTTGAGTTCCCTTTAATATTATCATACAATATATGCCTGTCCCGTCACTCTAATTTTGCATTTACCGGATACTGATAAGTAAAGGTAAAAGCGAAGTTCACCCTAGAACAGGAATTTGAAGTCCCAGAAGGGGAGTTGAAGTGTAGCTGCATTCTATCTTTAACCTCGGCTGTAGGTGGGCTTGGATGATTAACTCCGCGCCCCGGCCGCTATAACCCCAGGAAGAAACCCGTTACCCATCAGATAGGAGACAGAATGGACTCCAAGGGCCTGTCTGGACGGGTGCGGAAGATGTACTAATAAGTACAGCAATAAATTCATCTAAAATCTCAGAGTTTATTAATTTTTTGTGCCATTTTGTTCTGTTAAGACGCGCCAATTCCTTTTTATTTTTAATCAGAAGGAATAATACAGGTAAATTTCAAATGATTCGGACGTGACAACCTCCTAATCTTCACAACTACATATTCGAATAAACGTAAAACTTGTAATGAAGTGTACGCCCTCGCCATTGTTATCTGGTTCTTCTTCAAAAATACAACAGTTTTTCTTTGTCGAAGGTATGGCGACCATGACACAAGGCGCCACAACTCAGACGAATATAAACTTCCTATTATCTAGAATTCATGAGCCTAATTTAAGTGAAGAACTCTCGTACGTTTCGTAATTCTAAGAGTGAGAGGGGTAATAACGCGAAAGGGAATTTTATTTCTTTTTAACAAAGAAGAAGCCCATTCTCTGTCTTTCGCCATCGAAATATATGTCGGCCTGTTTTGCTTTGGAATGGTAACTTCATAAAATAATTTTGTAGAAACGAAAGTATAGTACTGAGGCGAAAAACGCGGAATAACTCTCCATTGAAGACTACGGAAGTAGAAAATTCGTATAATTCATTTGGATTACTAGAAAACGAATAAACACTTTTTGACTAAAAAGCCAACTACCTTTCTTGCTTCTTTTCCCAGTAGTTTTATAAGAAGAATATGTAGATTCCAAAACTGTCTGCAAGAAAGGTGTGAAGACGTAAGATGTTCTGAATTTAAAATCACTACTATCATTCATCTTCTGTCCCGTCTTGCTTATTTCTTTGACTTACTCGTTAACACATAACTTAATGGGCTGTAAGCTTGAAACCCAAAGCGAGTATGTAAATATTATCGTGGATTTAGTTAGTAAAAATGAAGAGAATAGGTCTTAAGCTGTTTGCCAAACATCCAGTGCTTAACACCGTCTTTATTTTAATGTAGTCACAGTTCTTGATTGTGTTGTAAGCACCAGTACATAGAGCGTATATAGCATGTAAAGCAAAAGATTTTCAAACAGAGTGATACACAGGGCATACACAAAAGAATGGTGCGTTTTCAAATGTTAACAAGAAATTTATTTCTCTCCATACACGGGCACAACGTACACCGTCAGCAGCAGCAACTGTCCAAGTTTCTCATGCGCTACCAGCAGTTCGCTACTCATGCTTACTGCGGGGCCGCGGGGCCAGTTTCCAAGATGGCGTCGCAGCAGGAAAAGGCTTTCTGTGTGCTCCGTTTTGAGGTGTCCAGATCTGTGATTGCAGTGCAGCGTGAGTTTCGTGCACGGTTTAGATAAGACGCACCAGCGAGGTGCGTCTTTTATAAACCGTTGTTGTCAGTATCTGTATAGACAACAAAATCACATTCCTAATTCCACCTAACTTGTAACACTTTCCTATTATCATTTATTTATGCATAAAGAATGAAACCAACGAAAGAATTATTGATATTAAAAATAAAGAATGATCTTTGGGATACAACAAAGTGGTGTCCTCTGACTAGTTGGCCGGATTACGTTTGTCAACCGGGAAGAGTGTTCCTCCATTTTCCTGCACTTGGAATCAGTGAATTTTGTTGTCTTATTACCTTTCATCGCAGGACTCAGGCGGTGAAACAGCAGATGAGCGGAGCACGCTACACACCGCTACAAGTACCGTGCGATGTGTGATCTATCTGTATTACTTCATATTTATCCCTCTTGTTGCCTATTCTTATGCTTGCATACACGTTTGATGCGTTATACCAATATTGTACTTAATATTATCAATGATATGCTTGTTTAATTTACACTAACTCTCAGAATAATCTTAGTAATTAACCAACTTAATGCACATATTCTTTTTTATCCTAAGTTTATTATATTCTGTACATGTTTCGAGCACTATGTGCTCATCAACAGAAGGTAAAAATTTTATTATACAGAATCTGGTATCATCACACCTGTAGGTGGCCGTCCCGTGCACAGGTTGAGAGAGGACTCTCTCAACCGGTGCACGGGACGGCCACCTACAGCTGTGATGATACCAGATGCTGTATAATAAAATTTTGACCTCCTGTTGATGAGCACATATTGCTCGAAACACGTAGAGGCATATAATAAACTTATTATGAAACAAAAATTTGTGCATTATGTTGGTTAATTACAAAATTATACTGAGATGCGCGGTCAGCAAATATAACAAAAATAGTTTGTCTTTGTTGCAGTATATTCTCATTTATGATTTAAATGAATTGATTTCTTACAATTATTTACTGTAGCACTGAAAACCCACATCCCCTAGCTTTCTGCCACACGTGATGCTGCACTACGAGAGTAAACGTACTGTCATTTGTAAGAACAAATAGCTAACACATCTAAAACCATTATGATATTTCAATACAGTTCTGATGTCGAAGTAGACAGGCAGCAGATTCCTCAGAGCTGGCTGCATATCGAGTCGCCCGCTGTATCATCACTCAGTTTTCCAACGGAGCAATTGAGTTGGTCCAATTGGCGGCTCTAACTGCAGCGCTTGATTTCCATTTTTTGGCGGTTGTTGAGGGGAGGGAAGAGAGGAGCTGCAGAACGTCAGTTTGGTATCCCTTGGGAAATCAGTTCATACTTCGCATGGCTCAAACAAACGTACGTCCTGCTAACTGAGCTTGCTGGAATGAGATTTTCTGGTCTAGACTCACTAAAAGCAGCTATACACATATATGTGCCATGATCATGCATTACGTAAAAGTCATCTAACTTTTTACAGCATAAATAATTTTGAAGTGTTTTAGTACAATTGTCTTTGATATTTTAAAACCAAGGAAGTTAAAGAGTGTTCGAATACCTGTTACATTCAAATCACGATAATGTAAAACGGTGGGAATTTGAACGTTATTTATTAAACCTGTTGAAACATCAACGTACGTCTAAGTCGTGGATGAAAGTTTAATTGTGTGTAAATTTTTCAATGTATAAGGTTAAAAACCACACGCCTAGTTCTTAAATGAGGATGCTAATGATGAAATACATTGTATCTCTATTTCTGTTACTCTTATTCTTTTAGATGAAATATACTTTTCACCACGTTTTCCTTAAAATCTTTGTCCCGTGTTCTTTCTTCACTATGCACTACTGAAACCTCCCATCCTCAAACCAGTATGTGAAATTACAACTTTTTAGAACTTAATCAGTACGTTTTTAGATCACAGACGGGGAGACAAAAGCTTTTAAACTGGCATTTAAGGAACATTTCCAAAATTTAATCTTTAATTTTTCCCTTAGTGCAGTTTTCATTTTTATGCCCTTTTCTGATAATTGAAGTTTGTCGCATTTTCAAGAATATGTTAGCTATCCTTTGTGTTATTACTTTGTAATGCATTCTGGTGGCGACACGTTAACATATAAGCCGTTTTTTTCTGTATTTATATGTAAACAATTTACATTCTACTGAGTAATAGAGTTGCTGAGTTTATGTCTAAAGTACCTATGTTTTCAAATTGTGTCGTGTCACTACTTTATGTAGATTACAAGCTAATGCATTCCACACTGTATACTGGTTTCCTTGAACTTTTCTAATGACGTGCTCTAAAGAGTGCTAGAAAGCCACAGGCAACAACCTGTGTCCTTCTTGTAGGCTACTCTGAAGAGGGTTGTAGCAGACAAATATTTAGTACTCAACCTTTATTTTAGTTTAATATTTAAACACCATTGTGGCCCCAGTACCTCAGTCGGTATAGCGACTGACTATGGGCTGGACGGTCCGGGATCGAATCCCGGTGGGGGCGAGATTTTCTGCCCGTCCATACCGGCCCTGGGGCCCATCCAGTCTCCTGTACAATGGGTACCGGTTCTTTCCCGGGGGATAAATTGCGGCCGGGGCATGCTGCTGACCACTTACCCCCTTCAAGTGCCGCGGTCGTGGAAGATTAGAGCTGTACCTCTACCCACCCTCTGGGCTACACCGGGCCTCTAACGGTATCACTTTACCTTTACCCTTTTATTTAAACACCATTAGTTTCTTCAATTGTTTTACGGCATATTAGACGCAAAACTTTCCTCCTCGCGAAATAATAGGTTTTCTTGAAGTAGGTAAACAAGCTATACTTTCCCATTATTTTTCAATTATTTTTGTAGTATCTGAGGAAAGCAGAATATCTGACCGTTAGTTGATTAATTACTACATAAACCTCTACGCTGATCATCCACAATAAATGTGTCAGCAGCTGACTGTGAAGACAAAATTAGGCACAGTTTTACGGTCATTCGCATATGTGTGGGTCTGTTAACACTATTTAATCAAAATTAATGTCGTATCTAAGTATGTTCTGTGGTTGAATACGATGAGGCGCAAATAAAAACAGACACCTATTCTTAGAGATTTCCAATAACTATTTTCAATTGTAATTATTATAACCAACAAATACACAATTATATTTTTAAAAGTACATATCACAACATTCTCTTTATGTAATTTATACTCCTACATGTTTCGACACTTTCGTGTCATCATCAGGGAGTTCACAACCAATGCCTTGCTTGTTACACACTTTCTTTAAATTGCTGTTTTTGGAAACATAATTTATAAATGAAGATGTTTCACCACAACCCTATAGAATTTCTCAGACTGTGGTTGTTAATATCACAATAAAGTTTATAAAATTATTAAAATGTTAAAATATTGTCTTTTTACAATAAAATAAAATAAAATATTTTCGATGTTACAATCTCTTTCAATCAGTATGTGTTTGTGGCTGCATATACAATCCCATTTTTTATGTTAACCTTGTGCTTGGCTGGCGTGTAATTAGTCAATACACGCAAGACCTCCCTGATGATGACACTAATGTGTCGAAACATATAGGAATATAGATTACACAGAGAGACCGTTGTGATGTTTTTTATAATATAATTTTGCATTTGTTGATTACAATAAGTAAAATAATAAACGATGCACGGTACATGTATTACCCACAACGTCTCTCAATATTTGTTTTTAAATTGTCTTAATATTTTCAATTTGTAATATAATTAACACTAAACTTTGCCCTCCATTTCGTCCCAATTTTGAATGCAGCAAAGAAATGTTAATATTTTGTAGTATGAAGTAAATTTATAATTATATTCTGCGTACAGTGAAGGTTGGAATGAGGGACGTCAAGTGCCACTATAACAAATATGTCGTTATTGCTGCATTAAATAGCTAATACTTACTAAAACTACGCTGATTTTATTAACATAATTTCTTCTTTCCAGGCTATATTAGAAAACATTTATCTCATAAGCTTTAACAACTCTAACAGGCGGGATAACTCAGTTACTGGGCTATTGTTGAGACGACTCTGGTTCGGTTTGTGACAAGGGAAGGGGCTTACTTCTTTACCACTAGGCATAGAGCCTGAGGCTCAATCAACCTCGTATCCATTGAGTATTCCTGGATTATTCCAGGAGAATCAAGCAGCCGCAACGTGAAGTCCACCGCTTACTCAGCTTGGTACAGGGGTTATGAATGTGCGAAGGTATAATCTCACTCCACTCTACGTTTTATGACGTGATGCTTAAGAAAACGATGAAATAGTTTTGCACAATGTTTTTCCATTTGTAAGGAGAATCCACATCATTTTGTGAAGTCCAGGCGCATGTAACAGATGTAGAGTCTTGAGTCCATACAAGGTAGCCGAGAGGATCAGTCACCTGCTGCAGGGTTCTAAATATACATCAACATGTCTTTCACCTAGCCACAAAATCCATCTCTAGCATTCTGAAATACAGATGCCTCAGTTTAACCGTAAATTCAACTGTACACAGTGGAATGCTCATAACATATCAGCGGGCAGCCTCACACCACTAAACGAATACCGTGTAGCGTCGGTTTTTGTTGGTTGCATTCGTTTATCATTCTCTCCCTAGGGGCAATAATATAATATATAGAACCTCCCATGGTACTTTTTGGTTGTATATTTTTGCTTAATAATACTAGATGTATGTAGCTACCCCAATGCCACATTGTCGGCTTAGATATTTATAGTGAGTACGAATTTAATATCGATAGCGCCGCGCCTCTTTGTGACTTGAAATATACAGTGAAGTATTGTGAGCGCTGTTTTTTTTCTTTGTTTTCCGATTCTGTGTGTCTTTATCGTGTACGGTGTTCATTATATATATTGGATTAAGAAATGAATTATATAATTTTCGAAATCGATGTTTTACGATTCGGTTAGTAGTAAAGCACTCTGCTCACACCCAAATACAGTATAGATTCGTACCGTCTATACGCACAAAACACATATGTTTACCATGCCGTCCGAAAGGAATGTTTAGCGCGCACGTATTTGCGGCTATTGTGTGTACAACCGTAATATTTAACCCCTTTTATGTTTCAGCTTGATCGATCCAAAATGGTTCCAATAAAGTGGCAATGTAGATTAGTAATAAAAATCAACCAGACGTGGCAGAACTATTAAAAATGATTGGTACTCCCTTAAATTTTTAAAAGGTTTTCGAGTATTTTCACTAATTGTTTTCTTTTTTAGACGGTCGTTATGCACAGTTCCTTGTGTTGTTGATTTGGAAAGTAAACACTCTCTGCAGCAGCCTGAGATATAGCCTACATACTCATTACAAATAGGCCTACTAATAAACTGAACATATTTACAGTTCTTATTGTCGTGTATCATGTTTCACGTTAGTCGGTGCAGGGAGATGCTTTTTAGGCGCTTTTGTGAAATTTCGAAAAGCGACTATTACCTTCGTTATATCCGACAGTCCGTCCGTCCGTTCCTCCGCATGGAGCAATTTGGCTCCCACTGAACGGATTTTAATGAAATTTGATATTTTGTATATTTTTCTAAAATATGCCGAGAAAATTCAAGTTTAATTGGTTTCTGATGAGAACAAAGGGTACATTACATTACATTACATTACATTACATTACACGAAGAAGTATGCAAATTTAAGATATATCGCTGAATTCTTCTTAGACTGAGAAATGTTTGAGAGAAATTTATAGAGAAAATAAAAACACACTTTCTTCAGTAATGTTTTTCCGATAATTGTGTTGTTTATAAGATAATGCGGAAAAATGTGACACAGCCAGACAGACCACAAATAACAATATAATATGGCTCATGCGCATTGCATGTCAGTTACAGAAGGCTACATACGAATATTTAGAATCTGTAATACTTATTGTTTTTCCACAGCAATTATGGTTTCGCGGACGCTCCTCAGTGTTAGGGTTACACGTACATTGCTTTTATTGTTTCTAACCGAGCGCGCACCTGGGCGGAAAATTCTGACGCTCATTTCGCCAAGATCGATCCAGTTATAAGGTATAGACCGATATTTGTTTCATGGCGGTAATGTCCAGAAAACTCGATGAGTGTTAAAGTGTGCAGGAGTCTAATACTCCGTGTTCCGAATACTGTTGGCATGAAAGTTCTAATGCAAATGTTGTGGCCTCCGTTTACCTGAGATACGGCACCACTACAGTGGGCGATTTTACTTGATGTGGTCGCGCAAACTTTCAACGTTTCCGTCCAGGATACTTGGGAAATGGACATTTAAACCCTCTAAGCTGTCCATTGGTATTGAGCACCTGAAAAAACAGCACAGTTACCAATCTCATTGCTGCGTTAATATTTTAATATACACGGTTATAACTCGGTCACTATAATTGTTGCTTGTACAGAGGATCCAACAGTTTTACTTTAACCGAATGCAACTAGAGCAGTAATTTCAACATTTCAGGTAACTGCGAGCGTCTTATAGTTAGGCCAGTATATTATCCCTTATCTTTATAATCACTTGCGGTTTAAACTCGCCTTTAAATAGCGAATTCGCGTCAGAAAGGCACAAGGAATCAGTGGCGTACCGAGGGGGGTTGGGGTGTTCAAACCCCCCCCCCCCCGAAATTCCGGAGGCTTTCCAAAATCGTGCCAAACTCAACCCGATTGTGAAAACTGTTAAAAATTGCTGAATTTAGGACGCCAACACCCCAAGATGTTCGGAAAAAAGGCAGTAAAATTCTAAAACTACCTAGGTTCGCA
>Ga0131853_10022469_pt1 | contig 11413 bp, 5 predicted proteins | sample TergutLab28metaG_FD_92764 | JGI IMG/M metagenome (GOLD analysis project Ga0131853, IMG submission 92764) | Labiotermes labralis P1 segment gut microbial communities from Petit-Saut dam, French Guiana - Lab288 P1 (version 2) (version 2) | ecosystem: Host-associated > Arthropoda: Insects >...
TCAGCACTAACATTTTGGTTAGCATACTCAGCACTAACATTTTGGTTAGCATACTCAGCACTAACATTTTGGTTAGCATACTCAGCACTAACATTTTGGTTAGCATACTCAGCACTAACATTTCACAATTATTAGACACAATATATCAATTAATCTATGTTTACATTGTTTTGGTTTTCCACACACAACAGCTTTAACAATAATCATGCTTACGATGTCACGCAAATGTGAAAAACGGACAGAACTTATTTTCACCAGAATATTTTGTGCATATAGGAACACAAAATGTAATAACATTGCTTTATGATTCTTATTTATGTGCCACTGCGTTCAATTTTATCCGAGTACTTCACTTACACGAGATAGTGATTCAGAAAGTGTGAACACATATTTCTTCTTTTTTACTGAGGGAATGATCATTCATGGATACTATCAGTTTCTGGAAAATGAGCGGAAGGAATGGTATGCTTTTATAGTCATTTGCGTTTGCAGCCACATGAAATCCTGTAGTGTAATGACGCAAAAAAGGAGAAATTATTCTTGTGCTTAATGAAGCACTTTGCTGTTAAGACATGTGAAAAGTGCCGGTACTGTACAACTCCACACACACCCTGAACCTCTGCACTAGATGCACTTATGTGGCCACAGCATTATACTCTGCCCACATTTCCCTGGGTAAATATCTCCTGGTACTAATTCCACAGAAGCCTGGACACTGTGACAAAGAGAAGACTGTCTTGCTCTTGCCCATTTCCTTAGTTGTACAGCCCACAGTCCAGTCACTACAATGACCTAGCTAAATTAGTTGGTTAAAATGATGTATCAATAGCTTCCAGATGTGTACAGTCCACAGATATTACACATTCTAAAATACATACATTGTGCTACTTCTGCATACCCAAAATTACAATTTACTATCTGAGTTCATACAGTAAATTCACAGTTCATGTCCTTTGACCAGTTCCAGATACACAGCAAATTTTCATATATATATATACACTCACTCTATTTTAAGAAAATACACACAAATTTACATCCTTAATTTTGGGGAATATCTACTTCGAAACTTAGAACATGGGGATACCTTGAGTGGCGAAGAGAAGGTAATAGTTGACATTAATTTGAAGACAAAATATTGAACACAAATGCAAGAAATCTCAAATTTGCTGAGGAAATGTAGTACCGTATAGTATAGCCTATATTACATTACATGTGGTGCTTAAATGCCTGGCTAATGTGGGTCACTGCTTAACATATTGCCATCGGGCTGGTCTTTTAATTAAATACCCCCTGGTTATTAAACGCTTCTCATGTTCAATCCCATAATATTTTGCACGCTTATCATTCTAAAATAGGGTTCAAGAGCGGTCCGTCTGCTTGTAACTTGAGATCCAAACATCCTGCATGTAGCTGACGATAACCTTGAAGCGATCAGTGTGTCAGACCAGCTCGAAAATGCACGTGTTGGACGTCATGTAAGAAAACACAGAAATGCGGGGCCCGTCAACAACGCATGGGTGAGCAATCACGCATTTCTGCGTGAGCCGATGGCAATGTGTTAACATACCTCACATATGGTAATAAAACCAGCTTGAGTTCCCCTTCCTCTTATCACCCACCAAATCTGAACATTTCAATGATACATCTGTCTGCTAGTACAATATTTTAAAATTCAAATTTACTTACATATATAGAAATATATCTCATAAATTGTGGCATTACATCTATCAATATCCATCTAGATGGAAAAATCCAATAGCCACTTGCTTGATGCTTTCCCATACACAACACAGTATAAGACAATGAAATCACGTGCCCCTTGTAAAACTTCAATGGTCCGGTAAAACAGGATTCGACGAATTTAGACGTTGTGATAAGGAGTTAAGGCAACAGACAGTGTTACATCACAAAGTAACTTTCAATACACCTACTTCATGCTGTACAACAAACAACAGAACAACAGGACTTATAATCAAGTACACTGTAGCACAAACTGGAAGAGGTGCGCTGCACATGATGCACAAAGTGAACAGCAGTACAGTCTAGGGCTGCCTGCACGGTACTAAAGTGAAATATGATTACCTTCTGCATTGTGCTGCTACGGAATGGATCATCATGTTACAACAATTACGGCATTGGTGGACATGGTATAATGTTCAATACAAAAACGTTAAGCCACATCACAAGGAATGTCATATTATAGTGTTTATTTGGGTCTATAACGATACACTTGTTTGATATAATTTATTTACTCATTTAGCAATGAATCTGAATTAAATATACGAAAGCCACTTCAAGAACAGAAGTGTTGGGAAAACAGTTATTTGTTTCATAGCAGACTGTACCATCAATGTTTTACAACTCACTGTTTCTGTCACATTTGCATGACATCACTAAATAACAAGCAATGTAATAACTCGTGTAACTCGGCACAGGACTAGACAGCGTTGTGCTGTGTGAAAGACAAGGTATATGGTCTTGCCACACAGAATACAGTACATTGCGAGAATGTGTTGACCGTGAAATATGGTGCAAACTAAAATCAAATGCCTAAAACTTGCATAAATTATCATATTTTTGTCATAAAAACATACAGCTGTCAACATTCTGCTGCGTAATATGCAATAAAATTAACATGACTCATTCTGGAACAATTACATAAAATAACATTTTGACGTTTTACTGACCGTGCATCTCAGTATATTTATCTCAGTAACTAACCAACTTGATGCACAAAATTTTTGTTTTACAATAAGTTTATTTCATGCCTCTACATGTTTCGAGCACATGTGCTCATCATCAGGTCAAAACTGTATTACACAGCCTCTGGTATCATCACACGTATAGGTTTGATGATACCAGAGGCTGTGTAATGCAATTCTGACCTCCTCATGATGAGCACATGTGCTCGAAACATGTAGAGGCATGAAATAAAACTTACTGTGAAACAAAATTTTGTGCATCAAGTTGGTTAATTACCGAGATAAATAAAATAACATACTACTGTATATACAAGCAAATTAAGTGATTCTTATTACATGCAAAGCTCTGCTGATAGGCAAACTTTGTCACATGTGATGCAATGTACATATGTTAAGAAACAATTTACAAGCCCTTACGAAGTGCACAACCACACAGCATTAAAATTTTCGTACATTTACAACACTGTAACACAGATTTTATGAGGAAAGGAACCAGGGTGGAGACACCCTGAGGATTTACTGGGAGTTATGGTATTCAGAACTGATAATTTCATGAGAAATCAGGTCTTCAGACATGTGACACTGGATTGTTTGGCGAGTGGCGCGTCTGTCATCAGAGTCGAGCGGTCCGAGGAAACTGCCTCAACCTTGATGAAGAGGGCACCTTGTTTCTTCAAAACATCAGGAACCACTTGGACAATAATATATTACATACCGGAGGACAGACTCTTCAGATTGCTGTAAGAACTCCGTATCTCTCATTACAACCCCAAGTTTATAAACCAAATAACCAAACCCTATTTACTGTAATGTCACTGCTGTGTTATTGAAACAAATTAAACATATATCAAGATTACAGTCTTCATGTTTCCACTGTGCATCAATGATAATTAAACACTTTATTATCCAACTGATACACAATATATAATATGTAGATCCAATTAAAATTACAAAATATTTAGAAGTGCTCCAACATGTTTCGGATCACAGAGCATCCATCATCAGGCAGCCTTGTACAGCGCTTGGCTAAAAATTACAAGAATGATTCTATCGTGTACGTTGACATGGACGTCGGTGTTACGGCAGCATATTGTGACTGTAGATAAAACAAGGGCGGTCTGCTTTAGAGGCAAATTGACAGTCGAAACAACATGAAATGGAAAAGGCACAGCCTTCATATACAGTGAACTACACACACACACACACAACGGGGTATGTCCTATGTTATACTTCATTATATCTTTCTTTCCCCCCATTTCAAGTTGTTTCGACTGTTAATTTGTCTCTAAAACAGACCGCCCTTGTTTTATCTAATTATAGTCGGAATATGCTGCCATAACACCATGTCCATGTCAACACACACGATAGAATCATTCTTGTAATTTTTAGCCAAGCACTGTACAAGGCTCCCTGATGATGGATCCTCTGTGATCCGAAACATGTTGGAGCACTTTTCAATATTTTATAATTTTAATTGTATCTACATATTATATATTGTGCATTAGTTGGATAACAAAGTGTTTAATTAAGATTACAATCTGTTGGGAAACGACAGCTGGGTACGTACATACCACCGTTTTGGAGACACTTGCTGCCTCCAACCACAGAATCTTTGAACAGGACAAAACACATTCCTACAAACAACCAGTATCTATTTATCACATTATGAGACACACACTGGGAGGCTCTGTAATCTCGATGTTCTTCGCCATAACAACCTCAAACCTCACAAACAGCTACCTGTTCATGGAAAAGTTTCCCTTATATTTCTTGTAAATATTTGTTCATGTCTTCTATGTCTATCATGAGTTGGCAAGTGACAAGTGACTATCCAATTTTTAATTACTATAATGACTAGCAGTGATGAAGGGATTTTCCCTAACATATAGCACATAATTTTGCTGCTTGTTTAAATCCTGTTTCATTGGAAGTAACAAGTTAGCACTACATACAATCAAATAAAACTGAATCTTTTAGCAACACTACGTGGCCGTTCAGGTTCAGAGAAATGAGGTATGACTCATTAAACTCGCTAAATATTAATACCTGCATGCTGCACAAACTGCACCCGGTTATTAAACCGTCAATGCAATTTCAGACATTGGCCAACTGTAATAATGTATCCAAGCTACTGCAGGGTGACTAGTATAAAGAACAGCATGGTGACACCCCATCAAACTGGTGCTTGGCGGGGATTATAGTGTGATGCGCTAAACTGTGCTGCACAAACTTACGCAAGAAAAAAATATGCCTACATGAATTTGTATAGTTTTATGGTTATGGCCACCACCCCCCCCCCCACTACCCCCCCCCCCCCCCACCAAAAATAGCTGAATATACATTTTTGTACATAAACATTTACACAGTGCTTGTATAACTGATGCTGCCAGCTTCTGCAGCAGTGACGACCGGCATTTATCCGCGTGTTTTAAAATTTTTCAGCACTTGGCAAAGTTTTTCCCATAAAGATAACCGATTTCCAACCGCGTACAGTTGAAACCGTTTTACAAATTCAATTGTGATAACGTGTAAATTATAAATATCCACCCTGTTGGTAATAAGTTTTTGAGCATATGCATTCCTAACTTAGTAAGCGCATACAGATAAGCATTTCATAATTTATTACACTATATAACACTGTAATATTGTATTATTGTATATTTGAGAGCTGTGTTGTAACCGCATTATTTCTTTGGACTTTGCATTTGTAAATCAGGAACATCAATACAACTCCATTTCATTTTCAATTCAGTACCAACTGCCACAGCAAGAAACTACCATATTTACCTGAAATCGAATAAACATAATTTTTACATCCATTATACAGGGTTATTCATAAGTCCGTGAAACATGTTAGAAAACTAGCTGATGTCACAGTCGAATGAAGACAGTAATGATTACGTCTTTCAACAAGACGGCTCTCCGGCGCACTAAAAAGACGTGCGAGGGTATCTCAATCGAAACTTGCCACAAAGGTGGACGGGACGCACAGGAAAAGATGATGCGTTAATGCGGTGGCCACTCCGGTCCCCGGATTTAACCCCGTGCGACTTTTTCTTCTGAGGGTTTGTGAATGACACTCTCTTTGTGCCTCCACTCCCCGCTAATCTCCAGATTTCTGCAACCGTATCACCACTGCTGTGGCTCTGGTCGACCACGATATGCTGACACGCGTGTGGAACGAGATGGACTATCGCATAGATGTCTGCCGTATTACCAAAGGTGGACACATTGAGCATCTGTGAAATATGTATAAAAAAAAAACTTGGGAGAGTTTCCTCTCCGTTTCACGGACTTATGAATAAACCTGTGTTATTTCAATACAATGTACTGATGCCATTCCTCTAATACTGTTGAATGCCAAGTTAAGATAACCACAGTACAGTTACAGCAAGTACATTACAGCATCCTTGCACAAAGCAATTGGCTTACACACTCAGCCATCTGTGTTCATAAGTATTTTTCCCCTCTGTATGTGCAATCCGGTGACTGTCAGCCACGAAAAATTTGTTATCACTTTCCGCAGAGATCATAACTTTAGGCGGAAGGAAGCTTAAACTGAGACACTCCTATTTACACACTGCATTGATTCTGCTTATGACAATTAAAGCTCTAATTACACAACCACAATGACAATGAAAGACCACCTACAGGAAAATTAAATATCGTTTCTACAAAAATACATATTTAAATGCAGAATATAATAGCAAACAGAAGCGGAATGACATACTCATCACAGTGGTAACAAAATGAGCATAATGAGTAGCAAGGATGAAATCTCAAACCCCCCCCTCCCCCCCTCAACAGTCCAAAGTTACAAATCACTGTATTTCCCTGTAAACACAAGCCAGTGTTAACACAGTTTGTACCGTATGGTTCACAAATGTCTGCGCACGAACACGGATATAACTCGCTGCTTATCGTGGCCAGCTCTCTGCATGCCAGATGCACTTCCCATGTTGAATCCGCTTCCCAATTCATACCACAGCAATTCAATAAACATTACAGGCCACCACTGGGAACTGGTGTGTCTGCATTTACTCAAACTTCGAATGCATGGGAGCGTTAAGCACGTGAGAGGTTCTGTCATTTTCCTCGTTACACCAAAAGTTTTAAAATTCTGAGATATTTCACACAGTAAAAAACCAACAAATGTAATAATTTTAAAATTATATGCTTTTTTTTACACAAAATCTGTCTTAACTTGAACACGCTTTGCTCTATCTTGATCATCTTCAGGGAATTACTGAACATCAATAAAGCCTATATAAATACATGGACAGATCATTACAATTTGTGCAGAAAACATATATAGGTATGATAAAATTTGTTAGCAGCAGTGCAGAAGTGGTCCTTAAGATGTGGAGGCTGTAGTTTTACTGGTTTTTACAATGGTTCTGGAATTAATATAAACTAATATTAGATAATAAATACAATTACAATTACAGATAATACAATTATAATAAATGTATTATTATTATTATTAACAGTAAATACAATTACAATATATAATTGGTTAACTTTAGGTTCTTGTGACTGTGCATCGTGAACATAAAGTGAAGATTGAGAACCAACAAGATGCAACTAATTCGATGTTTATTATCAAACTTTCTGTCTCAACATGTTTCGGGCACCATTATGCCCATCATCAGGAGAATAAGACCGTGTCCTACAGCATACAGTGTTCTGCACTGGTTGTGCTGGCTGTGGTCCTGTGGAGCTGCGTCGTGAGCTGTGTGCACTGTGTGAAAGTGCACACAGCTCACGACGCAGCTCCACAGGACCACAGCCAACCACAGCCTACACACCCAGGCAGAACACCGCATGCAGTAGGACACGGTCTCATTCTCCTGATGATGGGCATAACGGTGCCCAAAACATGTTGAGATAGAAAGTTTGATAATAAACATTGAATTAGTTGCATCTTGTTGGTTCTCTCTCTTGACCATATGATTGGTTATTTTATATGTAGGTAACACAATCAGTATTTGTGCATACCGTATCAGGAGGCTGTGAAGTTCATGTTTTCGATCGCAAACACGGTACTGAAGCAGAAGCGTGTGTGAAAAAAATATATATATATATATATAATTTTAACACTACTACATTTGTTGGATTGTGTGAATTCTTTATTAACGCATGTATATGAATGACTTAAGATCTGAGATATATGTTGTACGGTTAATTTTTAAAACACTTCGGACCAAATTCGTGGAATTATTACCAATTTTTTTTTTTTCGCACATCAACAACTGCTCTGTTACTAAGACTATAATCAATATCAGGTCTTCGAAAAGTAATCCTCACTCCACGCACTGGCCCCACAAGCTGCCCCCCCCCCCCCTCAATGTACGTCCCTTCATTTTCCTCACTCATCAAACGAACGTCGCTGATGATAATCACGTGACAACTACCCTAGCAACAAGGCCTTTGTGCAGGTGGACAGGTTGCAGACGGATGACTATACAGAAAGTAGGCAGCCTCCAGCACAGTTAGCCCTCCATCCCCGGGAGACTTCCTCCCATCGCCTTAGCACAGTACGACACCCTCCACCACCACCCCCCCCCCCAAAAAAAAAGACAACTATCCACGTTATTCGTAAAACAATAAACAAGACGTACATTTCTTTGTATGTTCTGAACTGTGTAAACACAAGATAATTTTTGCCCCTTATGAAAGGTACGGCTTTATAAAATGATTTCACCTTTAAAGACACACAATGCATAAAAATACTTGTTAAAACAATAAAACTTCTCATATTCAGGTAAATATGGTACTTTCCCTACAGACTGTACAGCTCTTCATTCTGACGTGTTAATTGTGATAGTTTTTCCTTTTGGATCATCGAACTGATCCATTGTTTTTATGTCGATTATCATTACAAGACCAATAGCCATAATGATGGAAAGAATTGTACACACAAATATCCCCGACCATATCGGGGCAGTGAAAAAATAAACGCAGTCATGTGCGGATCCAAATCGTTTTTCTTCGAGGAAAGGCTGGACCTGAAAACAAAAATCAGGTGTTAAAATATCCACGATTAAAATTTTTTCGTCTGGGAGACATTTTGTAATTTATGCTCGGGGTAACAATCACTGCGGTTCGTGTATCTCACGGTATAGCAATTAAAACCTGTTCTGACTGAAGGCCAATATGTGGATAATATCCAAGCATTCTTCCCCGTTGTAGCCGAACGTTTTCTCAAGAACCGCTGGTGACAGGTAGGAGGGGTTGTGTAAAGAGAGACTTGAATGGGAAAACAGTCAGTGGCAGAAAACTGAAACAAGCAGTCCTGAAATAGAGCAGTCGAGTAAGAGAGCGATGTAAGTGAGGGAGTGCAAGTAAAGTGTATCTGGTAATTTACTAGAAAATTATTTAGTTGTTCAATTGGATAACAGCAAACCTTTTATATCAAGAATAACTGAGTAAATAAATCAATAAGAAAAAAATAAATAAATAAAAAATAAAAAAAAAAATAAAAAAATAAAAATAAAACTACGCGTATATGTGATTCGATGAACCACGCCCTTCTCCCGAAAGAAGTTCTCCTACCAGACTGAGCACGTCAGAACACAAAAGGTACAAAGGGTGATCATCGTGTATAGTGTCATGTGGTCTGAGGTCATGGCACTCTGCCCGCCCTAATGTTAGGTCCCTGACCAATGCAAATCTGAACTGATGGTGTGACAGTTCTAAACAAGAAGTGCAAATGATGAACTGTTCAGAACGGCTAGGTCCAGAACGTGGAAGAATACCCACTTTGTCAACTTACAAGTCCAACTGCTAATGGAGAAACAGCGTATTTTTTTATTTGGAATTCTAGGCTTAAATGAAGCGAGATACAATGAATAATAAGAAGAGGTGCAGAAAAACGCCCCACCTCTGAACAAGAATTTATGGGTGTAGGCTGAAGGTTCAAGTAGCAAGGAGGTTTTGGGCCACTCTCTTTACTTGGAACTTCACAGGCATGGGTTCCATAAAGTTAAATTAAGGTAAATGGGTGTTTCAAGACGCGCGTACCCTACCAATAAATTGTAAAATGAAATACAGTACCTGGAAGCCACCGGTAATGTTAAACGTATCGCTTCCGTTCACAAAAACCACTTCTTGGTCACAATGGTAAGAAAACTGCAACGGTGCTCCGATCTTCGTAACCCCGAACGACTGTGTTCCATTCGATGTTGTAACGTTCACTATATGCAAACTCCAGTAACCAGGATGGTTTTTTCTTTCGAAGGAAAATCTGTGAACATCGATACTACCGATCACAAACACCATCCAGCTGCATTGCTTACAGTAGAACATATAATTCTATGCATTGAATCCTGGTCCAATTACACAAAATATGACATACGAAAGAAAACCATGCTTTGTTGTAGGACAACAGAAAAAGAAAACCAACTCAACAGCTGCAAAATGTCTGTTATTGAATTCTGAATCATCTGTACAAATGTGATCACTTTCGAAAACTCTACAGCTGCGCAGACACTTCTGTGTTTCTTCCACTCCTCTCTGCGCGCCCAAGGGCATTATCTTTAAACTTCAACCACTTCATTTTCACTTGCCTTTAGATTTCCCCACGATCCAAACATGTAACACTTCAACATAATGCAGTCATTCTTTCCTTAGCTTCTTCTACAAGCATTGATTTCACAATTGCATAAAATTCTCACTATCCCAGGATTTTTTTCTTTTTAATTTGACACACAATGATTTCTGGGACATGTCACTAACATACTATGAGCCGCTCTCATCATCAGGGTGGATAAGTGAGTGCAGAAGCGAGTTCTGGAGATGAGTGTCCATTCATCCACCCTGAAAAAGAAGCAGTAAGTTCTCCTAGAACTGTGGTACACCTCTACTATGATTCAACCAGACTCCACGATGTCTCATCCTGCACAGCGACATTCTTAACCTTTCTCAGGTTCCTTCTACAGTCATTCAGCTACAACTAATCTTCCAGCCTCTTTACAAAGGTTTGTTTTAATTCTATCACTGAGCTAGTCTATTTGTCATAGATTTATCTAGTTACATGTACGGTAAAGGTAAAGTTCACTCTAGAACAGGTTACAAGGACCCAGAAGGGGAGGTACAGCTCTACTCTTTCTTTAACCTCAGCGCTAAATGGGGGTGGGTGGTCATCGCCACGCCCCAGCCGCTTTACCCCGGGAAAGAGACCCGGTACCCACTGTATAGGAGGCTGGGTGGCCCCCAGGGCCATTCTGGACAGGTGTGGAATATCTCACCGTCACTGGGATTCATTCCCTGGAACGCCCAGCCCGTAGCGAGTCACTATACTGACTGAGCTATCCCGGCCCAGAGTTACATGTGAGTACCTCCCACAAACACTTAATATCAGCAAATTTCAACAGGCTACAAGACAACATTCTACAGCCTGTCACAAAAAAAAAGTCATAGTCAGGGAAGCTACTGAAATTGAAATGCACCCACACAACATCAACAGAGAAGATGGCCTGACCCTAAGCAAATCTTGGAAACCACTTTTACACAAGCTTAAGGAAAAGATACAGCCACCTAACACACAATAGTTTGACCTCACCCCGACACGCGCCCTATCTCCTTCGCACCCTCCACAGCCTGTTTCTGTACTCTGAACCGCCCCTAACCTGTCACCCTCCTTCCTATTGGCTCAGGCTATATTCAAGCCAAACCTTTTCCTGTATAAACACTCCAATTTTCTCTATCCA
>Ga0131853_10022470_pt1 | contig 11413 bp, 7 predicted proteins | sample TergutLab28metaG_FD_92764 | JGI IMG/M metagenome (GOLD analysis project Ga0131853, IMG submission 92764) | Labiotermes labralis P1 segment gut microbial communities from Petit-Saut dam, French Guiana - Lab288 P1 (version 2) (version 2) | ecosystem: Host-associated > Arthropoda: Insects >...
ATAACTCAATAAATAAGTCGCAAGCTCCTGAGGATGGATGTATTAACATCCGAAACATGTTGAGCATTAAATAATGAAATAATAAAGCAAGTGACATCAAGTTGGTCTCTCTTTATTCAACTAGAAAGGGGTTAGTTTTTTACGTCTCTGTTTATTGACATGATACGCTGGCCAGACAGCTGCTTCTATAATTGTACGGGCCTTCCGCTCACATTGCGACACTTGCTTACAACGGATATGAACGAAACAGTATTTGTGGTTTTGGAATGAATTATACTGCCGCAGGGTATGGCTCACTGACGGGAGTCTGACGACACAGGAATAAACCATTGTGTTTCACAACATACCTGAAATTTCTTCTCTGAGCGAATAACAACTTTCCGAGGAAGAAGTTACCCACTAAGATACTCACGCCAAAGAGACACGGCATCATACAGCGGAAAGAGTGCGTCAGAATAACACCGGGAACCAACACAAGGACATTTCGAAGAATCAGACGCGTTAGATGGTCGGTAGTGGGTCAAAGCACAAGGGACGACCCCAGAGACGTGGAGGTGGCAGTATAGTGTGCAGTGTCACGCAGTGAAGGTCACCGGTGTTGACATGCTCTCTCACTCCCACACTACAACGGTACAGTGTGTACACATGTGCATTGTGTGCGTCACAGCAAGGCACAGCGAAGTGCAACACGAAACCCGTAGTCACCTATAGCACACCTTCCTTTCTGCCACAGGCGACTGGTCGAGGCGGCCACTAGACACCTCGTGGCTGACGCTGACAAAGAGAACTTTTTGAAAAGAGAATACAAAAGACCGATCCCACTGGCCACGCGGTCTAAGGCGTCGGTCTGCGACCGCTCGCTTGCTGGGAGTGTGGGTTCGAATCCCGCCGGGGGCATGGATGTCTTTCCATTGTGAGTGTTGTGTTACCAGGTAGAGGTGTCTGCGTCAGGCTGATCACTCGTCCAGAGGAGTCCTACCGAGTGTCATGTGTCTAAATGAGTGTGAACACGAAATATCGATAACGAGGAGGACCTGGCCCACTAGGGACTGGGGGAGGGAATGGAGGAAGAGAATACAAAATAATGCAATAAACACCTGCAGTGCACATAATGCGTACAATTACCTTCAGTCACTCAAACCCTGTTACACTCCACCCCTGGAACCGCAACGTAGTACAGGGTGTGGCATAAAGATCTCCAACTTTTCGAAGGGACACTGTGAGGGCTGTAGTGGCGGTAGAGAGGTGGGGGTAGTGTCATGCGGTTGGGTAGCCTCTACCGTTGTCAGTACCCACAATGGGTTGGACCGGTGAACATCGGGGCTTTGTTGTTGTTGTTGTTGTTCCCTGGGCGTTTGATCTCTTTAAGAGGAGACGTGGAGTGGCCGGCATGGTCACCAGATTTCAGCCCGTGTGACGTTTTCCTTTGGGGATACCTAAAGGAAAAGGTTTTCAAACATCGTCCTGGATCTCTTGAGGATTAGAAGGAAAGGATCCAACAGGAAATCGACTCCATTCCGCCTGAGCTAACCCGGAGAGTGATGAAGAGCTTCCGGGAACGTCTTCAGCAATGTGCTGCCAACGACGGCTGGCTTATGTCTGAGCTGATTTTTAAAACCCATTAAAAATTGTTTTTAATGTGCTTTTCAGAACTATATTCAATTTTTTTTCTAGATGGCTTCTTTCATATTTTATACCTCTTCGAAAAGTTGGAGATCTTTATGCCCCACCCTGTATTAGACTGCCTGCCATTTGTCTTCTTCGTTTGCTACTTGGCTTGAAACAGGAAACAACTTGTTCGTGCGTTAATTAATTGGAGGAATTTCAACAGCTTCTACGAGAATAGGAAACCCGTATTTGCTTTTAGTGGCTATCAAATTCGGTGCAGAATCTTTGGTCTTCCAGGTTGCTATCCAAAAATTTAAAGATCAAAATATATAGAACTATAATTGTGCCTGTTGTTTTGTATGGGTGTGAAGCTTGGTCGTTGACATTGCGGGAGGAAAGGAAGCTAAGGGTGTTTGGGAAAATGGTGTTGAGGAGAATATTTGGACCTAGGAGGGACGAGGTAACGGGGGAATGGAGGAGACTGCATAACGAGGAGCTAAGTGATCTGTATTCCTCACGCAATATTGTGCGGGTGATAAAATCGAGAAGAATGAGATGGCCTGGGCATGTGGCGCGTATGGGTGAGGAAAGGGGGGTGTATAGGGTCTTGGTGGGGAAACCGGAGGGAAAGAAACCACTGGGGAGACCTAGGCGTAGATGGGTGGATAATATTAGGACGGATCTCCAGGAGGCGGGATGTGGGTATATGGACTGGATTGGGTTGGCCCAGGATAGAGACAGGTGGCGGACGCTTGTGAGTGCGGTAATGAACGTTCGGGTTCCGTGAAATGCGGGGAATTTCTGGACTAGCTGCAAACCAGTTAGCTTCTCAAGAAGGACTGCACCGTGGAGTAAGTAAGTAAGTATCAGTATCGATATCAGCAGCAAAATTCGAAATTTGGTTGGGTGTGCGCTAAAGACAAATGGTGTAAGTGCAAAGGAAAGCTGAAAACCAATTGGTTAGTGAAACGGACCGCAGTTTCCTTCCAGACCCAGCTGGAATGGAGGTCACAGTGAAACTGGATAACTGCACGAAAAAGAGCTGGTGAAGAAGTGACTGCGCCAGTAGATACAATTTGCAAGGAAGAGTGGACAGATATTCATGCGAAAGGCACGACGCGGTAACCGAAGTACCAAAATACGATAATGCAAAGACTCGACGGCGAAACGTTCGGGGGTTACTGAGCGAAATCCGGAAGAAACTTCGCAAACTGTACTTTCGGAAGAAGTTTTAGGTGTGGCAAATAACGTCAGCTTTCTTCGAATCGACCACACTGATGACTCAGCGAAAATAATTCTTGTCTTCGCTGGCGAATATCGTGAATATTTACTGAGAAGGAGAACTTTTTGTTTTACTAGTTTGTACATTTGAAAACTGCAGGCCTCCGTAGCACATCGCATGGAAAGTAACCTACTTATATCCGGTTCTGTTTGCTCTTCCACCAAATGAAAAAGAAACAACACATCATTACCTGTTAATTGTTGTTCTTTCTGGTCTCCAAAAATTATGAAGGACGAATTTGGTGCAGCGGTAGTCAGTGCAATAAATTAAGTCTTTCCAGACTTCGTTATTACTGGCTGTAACTTTCATTTTAGTCAGTGCCTGTGGAGACGACCACAAAATGTTGGTCTTACGGTGGGACACAAAGAAAATGAACAAGTCCGACCCACATAGAGAATGTGCGCTGCTTTGGTATAACTGCCTGTCAATAAAGTAGAAGAAGGTTGGCTTATGATCGTGGAAAATGTTCCACAGAATGTGAAATTCACCTTATTTCTAGATTATTTGGTCGAGCTATAGATGGAGTACGAGAATTATTACTATAGTAGAACCAACAAGATGCACCAATGTATCAAATTTATTTTATTTTAGAATGACACTCTACATGTTTCGGACGGTCTTTCCGTCCATCATCAGCAGTTCAAGACTGTACATACAGCAACAGACATTTGTCAAACAGATACTGCTGTCAGCTTGCTAACAAGCAGACAGCAGTATCTGTTTGACAGCTGTATGTACTGTCTTAAACTGCTGATGATGGACGGAAAGACCGTCCGAAACATGTAGAATGTCATTCCAAAATAAAATAAAGTTGATACACTGGTACATCTTGTTGGTTTTACTACAGAAATATTACGATGCACGGTCCTATGATCGTCAAAGGAGTACGCGAAAGTTGCTACCAATCTTTGAAATATAAAAAATCATCCGCATAGGGCCAACAGTGCGGTCGAGGAATGAAAATTCCAAACTAAACAGCAAATTGGGGAGAAACAGTCAAATGTAATTATGCAGGTACAGAAATTAGGACAGCAAGTGGAGTTGGTGTCTAGGCAACTGGAGTTAAAAGAATTCTGGAAAGCATGATTAAAAAAGAATAAAGACACGTAAAAACAAGACGAGAGCATTAAAAGCAATATGGAAGAATACGATAAATCACGTGATCTGTACAAATATCTAAAAACGTTGAGCTATATAAATAAATGTGAACAGTTACAAATAACGAATAACGAAGAGGAAATTTTTTTCATGTCTTGTTGTAATATGTTAAAACGTATCACTTTGCTGTCCGGGTTAACCGCGCTAATTTGCACTTTGATTCGCCTCGCCCACGATTTCAGTCTGTACGGCTTCACCACGTCTGCCTGGCCCACGACGTCCTTCCATCACCACGGTATCCGCTGTCCCCCCCTGCTCACCCGTACGTTTCCCCACACAGAATGTCAGGTTACTGGGGCTGGTCTTCAGTACAAGTGCAAACGATCTGCAAACTGGGACGGGATATCTCAGTTAATAGCCACCTTCTGCATGCACTGCCGGGTTTCGTTTTCCGGCAGACGTGGAAATGCTTTTCTTTCGCCCCCACCGTCCACACCGCCTTTGGGGACCAGCCGGCGGTGTGTCCCTACACAGAAAGGAACCGTTGGATACGAAGCTAAACACTGCTTTCTGGCAGAGTTCAAGAATGCGTGGATTTATATCTAGGTCTACCGAGTGGGTCCAAGGCTTTCTTTGTGAACGATTCGAAACATGGTACGTTTTTAGGTGAGAAGCTGTTAGCACCTCGTCCAAACCCCAAGCTGGAGACCCACCCCATGTTGGCTGTCCACCACTGCTTATTCAATATATTCGCAGCTACCCTCCACATTGGAGGCCGTTCCTCCATTAGCAACCTGAGGACGCGCCATGCCGTGGTGACTGGGAACCACTTATCGTGACGTAGATGGGAAGATATACTGTAGTTCGATTGCCGGCCGTGGGAAACTAATTGTTTTCTTTCCGTGACTAGCAGACCATCTCTGGTGTCCGTCTAGCCTACTTAAGAGGTACGAAGGGATATTTCCCTGAGATGCGGGGACCGCGGTAGCACAGTGGTTAAGGTGCTGTGCTTCCAATCGGAAGATCGCTGGTTTTATCCCATCTGGTGTCATTGGACTTTTTCATTGACATAAATTCCTTCCGATCGCACTATGACCCTGGGGTCGACTCAGCCTCTAACAGAAATGAGCACCAGGAGTATTTCCTGGGGGCAAAGGCGGCCGGTGCGTAAGGCTGACAACCTACCACCATCCTGTGCCGTTGTCACGAAATCTGGGAACCTTAACCTTTAGACGCCTAATGTCAACTATAGTTGACGTACCGCACCGCTAACCTCTAAAGTTGCATTTTATATATTTATTCAACAAATACATGTACTGGATATTTTAAACATGGTGTATACTCTCCGTTTTTTTTTCTTCAAAATGCAGTCTGTTTCATAATTCTAACGTAATTGGTTCCTGTATTTTCACATTTTATATACAGGGTGTATAAAAATTAAAAAAATAATTCCGGCGCCAAAAGGTTAACTTCCTAGAACCCTCTGGGCCCCTCCCGGCCTGTAACGGGACTGATTTTTTATTTCCCTGAGATTACATGGTCAGTGCATGAAGATGACCCCCCACCACCATCCAAAGCCACCAAATTAAGAACAAGTGGAACCGTGCCTCCACGCCACTGTGTATCTTCATGCTGTGTACAAAGACTCTCCCTTTATCTTCAGACACTTGTTGGGATGACTCCTCAGGTTAGGCGCTACACCACATCACTTTACATGTCCGGTCATTACCCATCAGTTACTCTGACATTCAGCAGTGTATGTACACTAACATGAGCTTCACTAAATCAACCACCAATAAAATAAATCTATTAATTATGAATTCACTGGCTATCTCCATTATTTTATATGGAAACGAACTTTGGACCCTTAGAAAAGTGGATAAAAAAAACGAGTGACGAAAATCGAGATTAAATTTTTCATAACGACAGCCGGTTACACCCTTTTTGACCACAAGAAGAATGAAGAAATTTTGGAAGAGGTGAAAAAAGAACCGGCTGACGAGACACTAAAATGGATACAAATCAAACTGGCTACGATATGCAACAGAATGAATGGCAATAGGATGGCACAAATAATGTTGAATTATAGACCAGATGGACGGAGATGACTTGTAAGACATTTGAAGGGGCTATTGGACCAGTCCGAAGCAGATCTACCAAGGCTTAACTGGTGAAGGATGATGATGATAATTAGGGTGGTCCGTTACAAAAGTAGACCACAGAACTGAACCATTCTTTATGGAACTGACTGAACTAATGAGAACTGCAGTCAACCAAACGACAATGATCACAACAGCCTTTCAGCAGAGTGTGACACGTGGCCAGGAAGGCGGACAGACAGTGAAGGGGAGGCACACTATTGCTGACACTTGTGGGAAATTTGATCACCCATCCGCATCCACGTAACCTCCAGCAGGTAATCCGACAAACCGCTGGAAACGCGTCACATGACAGGGTTTCCTCCAAACTGCAGTTCTCGCACAGCCGGAACAGGAAACGTAACTGGCTAATATTTTTCTTTTAAACAAGATAGGCAACGTAGGTACAACGTAACATGGCGTGGCGTTCGCTTGATATTTACACCTATTCGGCCATCCTAACAGCCTGATACCATATCACTGGAAGAGAACGTTTTCTATGGCGATTTAAGGTCGCCGGCAATTTAAACTGCCCAATAATTTTGCCCGATTTTTAACAAAATTTAAAATTTCTCGACAGATTTTCATGAAAGTCTCCAATAAAAGATCTGATCGAAATTCGTCCAATGGGAGTCGCACTGATTCATATAGACAGAAGGACGGACAGACATGACAAAAGAAATAGGCCCTTTTGGCGACTATGCAAAAAAAAAAGAGTTCTGTAAAGATTTGAGGACGCCTTGCTTCCTGCCAGTACTGACAAACCAGCCTTATTTTACAGCTTATCTATACTTTCGCGATTAGCAAGAAGCAAAATATTGCTGGCCCCTGGAATGTGACACGACGTAGTGTGGTATAAACCTGCTACTTTATTTTCTGAACATTATAATTCTATAAGGCAGCATGACCCTCCACAACGCTTGCAGCTTCCTACCCGAATAGAGAGCTGAAAATCCCCCGCCCCCCACTCACTTCCGAAGAATTCGTATCACCGTAATGAGAACCAATAATCTCAAAACAACAATACAGGCAACGTACATACGTATAACGTAACAATTAGGCGCGTTCGTGCAACAATTGTTGCAGTGGAAAAACAACAAGTATTACATATTCTGAGTGTGTGATTGTAGCCGGAGGTATCCAGCATGCTATGCACATGCGCCATATTGCTATGAGTTCGCAGAGTACAACCAACAAGATGCAGCGTTTCACAATCTATTTATTTCTGTAAGACGCTCTACATGTTTCAGACGGGATTTCCGTCCATCATCAGGAGCTCAAAACTGCACATACTGCGTCCGGTATTTGTCAGACTACAATGACATAGTTAAAAGCAAATTACTAGTAACCGTGTATATAAGTTATAGTGGAAGGTAAAATGTGTTACAGTTAAAATTCTACGTTAACTAAGCGGATAAAATTGATATGTTAAAACGTACTGATGATAAATTATGATAAAATATTTTCTTCGGAAAATGCAATATGTTCTGTCTGTACAACAGCTCGTGTGTACATGCCCAATACTGCTACCAGCTGCTAGCCTGGCTGGGCTGGAACTGGTTTACATGTACTGTTGTGGGAGTACTGATCGACCCATATCGTTCAGGGTGACGTATATAAGAAGTCGATGGCTAACTGGTATAGGGGGTACTGCTCTTCCATGTATTGTTCCGCAATAAGGTGTCCATGCTGATTGTATGCCTGAATAAACAGTTGCTCATATGGAATTAACATAGATGCTCTGTCGATACGTTTGAATAAGGTCATTGTATCGTTACTGGAACCGTATTCATGTTGCTTACGTAGGATATGCTGCGCGTTAGTAGACTGAGGGTCATTGTTCCTTATGAAACTTACATGTTCCTGGTATCTCTCTTTTAGATCTCTGCTGGTTTGCCCTACATACATTTGACAGGTTTTGCATGTGTGTTTGTATATTCCGCTCGTATTGTGGTCTTGGGTGCTATGGGATCTCTTTGGTTTAGTGTGTTGTTGTATTGTGTTAGTGCTCTGGAATGCGATACCTATGTTGGTGTGTTTGAAGAGATTGGTAATTTTTCTTATTTTAGGGCTATGGCATGTAAAGATTGTCCATTTTTTCCCCCATCTTTGTCCTGTTACCAATAATTTGTTTTTAACTACGTCATTACAGTCTGACAAATACCTTACGCTGTATGTGCAGTTTTGAGCTCCTGATGATGGAAGGAAACCCCGTCTGAAACATGTAGAGTGTCTTACAGAAATAAATAGATTGAGAAGCGTTTCATCTTGCTGGTTGTACTCTGCGAATATATTAGCGATGCACGGACCTATGAATGTTAAATGCCATGAGTTGCTTGCCACATTATCTCATAAACGGCACGATTTTCGAAAAAAAAAAGTTATTGAACACAAAATGAGTGTTTTGTTTTTCTCCACAAGTTTTGTCTGAAACATTTCTCATTCTAAGAGGAGCACGGTGAGATATGATAAAAAAAAAAGTACGCCGATCTTCATGCAGAGTACCCGTTATTCTTGTCCGAAAATAATGAAACTTGAATAGTCTTGATAAATTTTCGAAAAATACTCAAATATCAAATTTAATGAAAATCCGTCCAGTGGGAGCCGGGTTGTTGAATGCGGACGGACGGAAAGACGGACAGTAATTACGAAGCTAATAGTCGCTTTTCGTAATTTTGTGTACGCGCCTACAAACTAGTTTACACACAAAACCATTCAATTCACACACTGACTTCCATATTAAATTTCTCCTACCAGTTCACATATTTCATTTACGCTACAAGCGAAGTCGGTACAGCGACTAGCGCGCGTCTGGACGGTTGGGGGTTTGATCCTCGACAGGGTTAAGATATCTTTCTCTTCTCCAAAATGTCCAAACACGCTTTGGAGCCCATCCGACCTCCAATTAAGCACGTACCGGAGCTCCTCCTCGAGGGTAAGTAGCCAGGGCCTCGAGTAAACCATTTACCTCCATATAACGCCGAGAATAAGATTGAACGGAGCAATACCTCCATCCCCCCCCCTGGTGCCTTTATGGTGTGGATAGGAAACCTTTGTCTGTGTTGACGCTTCATGCTTATATCCAACGATGTCTTGATAAGCTAATCCATCGTTCCTTTCTGCGAAGGTTAAATCGCACACATTTTTCGGCCTGACAGACGCGAGGCCTAGCCCTTACCAGTTCAATGTCGAGTCCTGCTCGACAGTGTGTCCCGTTGCTCTAGGCCTAACGTCGAGCTCAAAGCGACACGTTATTTTACAATACCATACGCCATTTTTCACAGAGCTCCTGCCATCTAGTGGCTGCTGTTTGGTGCCTGAAGATTAGAAATTTTGTGGAAAATTAATCCGGACAAGATTACTGAAATCCACACAAATAATTTGTATTGCATACGGTTAATTAAACATTTAGAGCTAATTACTAGTCTAACCCAAACGTACAGGGCTCTGGCGATGGTATGAATAATACAATATACACTTTTTTTGGGGGGTGGGGGGGACTTCGTCCATCGTCTAACTTTTATAATGAAGGCCGACGTTTAGGCTGAGGGTAGTGGTGGGCACTTGTGAGTGCGGTAATGAACCTTCGGGTTCCGTGAAATGCGGGGAATTTCTTGACTAGCTGCAAACCAGTTAGCTTCTCAAGAAGTACTCTGCTCCATGGAGTAAGTAAGTAAGTAAGTAAGTAAGCAAGCAAGCAAGCACGACGTTTCGGAAGCCGGCTTTGGTCCAGTCTTCAACGAGGAATGCACGTCCCCTGGTGTACCCCTTAGAACTAAGCTCAGTCTGAAGAGTGACCGGACTCCTGCCCGTGGGTGCGCGTTCGGGAACGAACCCCACTTGACTGCCAGACAGTTGTAAGAACGGGTCAATTCCAGCCGTTCGTAAGCACAATGCAGTTCGCGTTACGTTTCCATATTTGTTCAACACAACACACAGGAATTTCTGATGCTGATTTCATGAAGCTCTGGTTGAGCTAGTCATCCCTCTGAAATGTGTGGAATGCTGACGACACAGTGAGTTTACGAACTGCGTAACAGCATGGCGACGTGTTTGAGATGTGCATCGAACAGGTTACAGTGGCGTTACTGTTCTGTACTTAAGTACGAGAGGTATCCAGTGACAACACGTCAGGATACTGGCTGGCCACATTCAGTGACGTTTGTCGTGGTTTTACTCACCTTCACCGTCATAAATCCATAATATCGCTTTGCAGAATTTCACGAATATCTTCCTCCCGGTCATGTTTCAAACTTACTTGATGCTAAAAAAAATTATACAGTTGTAGCATCATCTTTAAATAATCAATCAAGTAATCACCGTCAGTCTTCTGGGGCAGCTAGTGTTTCTCCAGTTGCTCAGGAAACTAGTTTTAAAATAATCCTTCAAATTCATCATCGCTAGACCTTACTCTAGCCAACTGTTTCCAATCCACATGCTCATACACAATTTGCCTAATACCTTTTAATACGTACGGTGAGGCGGGTTACTGCAGTCCATGCAGTGACCACGTACCGGGCTGGAACACCGACATATTTCAGTTCCGTATCCGGGTGTGACAACATGATTTTCTTCAAACCGTCCGCATCCGGGGTCTCTCCCAGCCTCCTACTTGATGGGTACCAGACGGCTCATTCCCCTGGGGTAAAGCGGCCGGAGCATGAAGCCAACCACTTACATCTCACAGCTTCCGAAGATAAGCGATTTTACCAGCATCTCATAATACTGTTTCCAGTACACTTACGTGGAACGTACAGCCCACTGTATGTAGTCATTAGGCTTCAGGCCTAAGATCAAAGGTTCAGGTTACGATTCCCAGAGGAGGTGGACATTTTGCTACTCGCCACTGTGTGTGTGTGTGTGCGTGTGTGTGTGTGTGTGTGTGTTTTTTTTTTTTGGATGAGGGATGCACCTGACCATAAACCATCTACAGCTCTGAAGATTAGCACGGACAGGAGCTGTACCTCCACGCCCCTATACATCAATGCTTATTTCATCCAGTGCAGTTTATCTGTACTTTTACCTACATATCCACAACTCCCAAGTCTTCCCTTACGATGCAGTTCGCGGCCAAGATACTGCGTACAATTCTCTGCCTGCAGAGGCGCTAGCGACTTTCCCCTTTAATTCGCATATTTTTAGAAAGAGGTTTAGGAAAGTTATTGTAAGTGAGGAGAAGTGAAGGGTTTTCGAATCGTGGTGACGAAACGTCCAGAAGTGAAGGGAAGTGAAAAATGGGGAGTGAAGTGAAGTGAAGTGAAGTGAAGTGAAGTGAAGTGAAGTGAAG
>Ga0131853_10022471_pt1 | contig 11413 bp, 10 predicted proteins | sample TergutLab28metaG_FD_92764 | JGI IMG/M metagenome (GOLD analysis project Ga0131853, IMG submission 92764) | Labiotermes labralis P1 segment gut microbial communities from Petit-Saut dam, French Guiana - Lab288 P1 (version 2) (version 2) | ecosystem: Host-associated > Arthropoda: Insects >...
ATCAGGGCCATGATGAACAGCAGCATCTGCCGGGTGGACCGGTAGGAATCGTACTGGCCGCCGAGCAGCTCCTGCCAGCCGTGTATCCTGAAGCCGTCGCCCAGTGCGTCGCGGAGCTTCCAGAACATCCCGTCCAGCTCCCGTTCCCGGTAGGGATCGGCCACCTTCACCAGGATGCTGGAGGAATTGCGGTCCAGGCCGACAAGTCCCCGTCCCCCCTCCTCGCCGATCACGCACCACAGGGCGTCCAGCTCGTGGTAGCCGGAGGAAACGATGCCCCGAAGGGTGAAGGCCGTCACCCGGGGGACGGCGGTTTCGCCGGAGGCGGTGTTGATCGTCATCATCCGCACCGTGTCGCCGGGCTCGGCCCCGATGGCGGCGGCAAGGCTCCGGCCCAGCAGCATGTCCCGGTTTCCCTCGAACTCAAGGCTGCCCGAGACCAGCTGCAGGTACCGGAGGCTGCCTTCCTCCCGCCAGAACTCCGGGTCTACGGCGCGGACGCTCGTTCCGGCCCTTCCGCCGGGACCGACCAGCACCGCCATGCCCCGCAGTTCCGGCCAGGCCCCGGTAACCCCCCGCACTTCCCGAATCTTTTCCGCGGCGTCTTCCGGCGACCGGCCCGAGGGGACGAAGACCTGCATGTGGCCGGAACTCAGCTCGAGGAAGCGGCCGAGAATCCCCTGGATCATCCCGTCGGCCACGATCAGGGTAACGATGATGGGCACCAGGCTTATGGCGATTCCGGCGGTGGCGCCCCGCAGGTAGCGGCCGCCCTCCCTGGCCCGCCCCAGGAGGTAGCGGAGGGCGACGAAGAAGCAGGCCCGGGTCCTCATTCCGAAGTCCCTTCCGGGGACAGGAGCCGGCCGGCTTCCAGGGTGTAGTGCCGGGACGCGCGGGCGGCAAGGTTCCCGTCATGGGTTACCACCAGGAGCGTCTTTCCCCACTTCTCGGCCCCGGCGAAAAGCAGCTCGGAAACCATGGCGCTGTTGTCCGGGTCGAGGTTGCCGGTCGGCTCGTCGGCAAGGATCAGGTCCGGGTCGTTGACCATGGCCCGCGCGACGGCCACCCGCTGCCGCTCGCCCCCGGAAAGCGCCCCCGGGTAATGGGAAAGGCGTTCCCCCATCCCCACGTCGTCCAGAAGCTCCCGGGCCCGGGCCGTGGCCCGCTTCCGGTCCATCCCGGCGATGTAGGCCGGAAGCATCACGTTCTCCAGGGCGGTAAAGTCCTTCAGCAGGTAGTGGAACTGGAAGATGAAGCCCACCTTCAGGCTGCGGTAGGCGGCAAGTTCCTTCTCCGGCAGGGCGCTGACCTCCAGCGAACCGACCAGGACGCTGCCCCCCTCGCACCGCTCCAGCCCGCCGACGATGTTCAGCAACGTGCTCTTGCCGCTTCCGGAACGCCCGGTGATGGCCACCGAAAGCCCGCCCGGCACGCTCAGGTCCACGCCCCGAAGGATCCGCAGCCTGTCCTCCCCGGACTCGAAGCCCTTGACCAACTGCCGAACCTCCAGCATCGCCGCCCCAACCTCACCCATCATATCCTCCGATTGAAATCAAATCCCCATGGAGGGGGCACCAAACAACAGCACGGCGGAGCCGTGTGTAACAACAAATGCAGCACGGTGTAGCACAAGCAAATGCTACGGTATACAGGCAAGGCGCGAAGGCTTTAGCCTGAGCAGCGTGCGCCCAAGCCCCCCTTTACTCCAGCCAAAAGTTGCCGCTTTGCGACAACTTCCGTCTTCCGTTACCCCCCGAACGGGGTTCCACCCCGTAACACCCCGCATTCATCGGCAAGGTGTTACTTTTCCCACCAAAACTTAATCCCCGTGCGGTACTCACTCATACCGAAGCACCTCGGCGGGCTGTCTCCGGGAAACCGGGCCGGAGGCGAACCAGGCCGCCAGAAGCGACGACAGGAAACCGAAACCGAATATCAGGGCCGCCTCGGCCGGGATGACCCGTGAGGTGATTTCCACGAGGTAGAACACCTGCTGGGGGAAGATGGCGAACTCGCCGATTCCGTCCCCCGGAGCGAAGATGCCGGAGACGAGGTTGACCAGGTCGATCACCCCGTTGACGGCGGCCTCCAGCACCCGGAAGAAGCCGGAAACGTTGAGCGCCAGGAACAGCCCCGACGCGAGGCCCAGCACCGAACCGGCAAAGCCCACGATGGCGCCGTCCAGTACGACGATCATCCGGACGGCAAGGTCGCCTGAACCCACGGCCCGGAGCAGGGCCAGTTCCTCCCGGCGTTCCAGCAGCATCCTCCGCTGGGACTGGAAGATGTTCAGGCCGACCACGATGAAGATCAGGCCCACCAGGATGAACATGAAGAGCTTTTCGGTCCGCAGCGCGCCGAAAAAGGCCCGGTTGTAGTCCCGCCAGCTTGAGAATTCGGCCGGGGCAAGGCCGGCTTCGGTCCAGGCGGAACGGGCCCTTGCCAGCACCTGGGCGTCCCGGAAGCGGTCGGCGATCTTCACCCCGAGGACCGGAGCGCCCTCGGAAAAGAACTCCGCCCGGTCGATGCGGATGAACATCCATCCCAGGTCGTACTCGGGGAAACCGGTCCTGAAGATGCCGGAAACGACGAAGTTCCTCGTGCCGGAATCCCCGCCTTCCGGATCGGCCGGGGCGAAGATCGAGGGGATCGAGAACAGGGTGAAGGTGTCCCCCAGCCTCACCCCCATGCGGTCGGCAAGGGCGACGCCGAGCAGGGCGTTGTTCTCCCCGCTCAGGTCGAAGCCGCCGGAACCGAACTCGATCTGTTCGGCAAAGGCCGGGTCCCGCGTCATGGTGTCCTCCGGCAGGCCCCGGACCAGGGCCGCCTGCTGGCCGGAGAACCAGCCCCGGGCGATGCCCTGGAATTCCCTGAAGGGAACCACGGCCCGCACGGCCGGCAGTCCGGCAAGCAGCCGCTCGGCTTCCTCGGCCTCCTCCGGGGCGACGGCGGCAACCCGCACATGATAGGAAGAAACCTCGAGGATGCTTTCGATGAAACCGAGCTGGAAGCCGTTCATCACGGCGATGATGACGATGAGGGCCAGCACGCCGACGGCGATGCCGAGGCCGGAGAGGACGGCGGACGGCGACTTGCCCCGGCGCCTGAAGATGTAGCGGGCGGCGACGAACCAGACCCAGCCGGTCTTGCGGCCCCGAAGCCCCCGTTCAGCGTCCACCGGAAGCCACCCGTTCCTCGGAAACCTTGCGGCCGTCCTGCCAGTAGGCCCTGAGGACGAGAACGTCCTCCAAAAAAAGTTCCTCGATCTCGAAATCCCCTTCCCTGCGTACCTGCCGCTGCAGCACGCCGTTCAAGCTTTCCTTCAGCAAAATCCGTTCCCCCCCGTCGTCAAATTCATACTCGGAAAGCCGCTCCTCGCCGCCCTCGATCCTGAGGATCGCCGCGATCCTGTCGCCGTCCCAGGTGTTCCGCAGTTCCCAGATGACTTCCCCCTCGTCGTCCAGGAGGGTCTGCACCAGGGTCCGGCCCCGCGCATCCAGTTCGTAGCTTACCGTGTAGCCCTCCCCCACCTCAAGCAGGGTACGCATGAATTCCGAGCCCGGCAGCACCGGCCCCCGGGTAAAGCCCTGCCTGAAGGCCGCGTCCAGAAGCCCCACCGGAAAGTCCTCCCGGACCGGCTCGGCGACGCCTGCGAAGACCCGGCTGATGTGGCGGAGCGAGCCCGCGCGGTTGTAGCGGAAATGGTCGGTGTGCAGTTCGCGGGATTCCCCTCCGTCCAATAGCCGGGTTTCGGCCCTGACCATGCGGTCCTCGTTGTAGAAAAACCATGTGACCGTCTCCCGGCCGTCCAGGTCGAAAAGCCGATCCCCGGTGATCCGCCCGGAAACGTCGAAAACCTCGATGAATCCCACAGGAGCCCGCCCGGTATCGACGGCCGATTCCCCGGAGGAATCGGTCGCCTCCTCCCGAATCCCGTCCGCGGTTTCGCCCGATTCCCCGTAAACTTCGATCAGTTCGTCCCGAAAGTCGATACGTTCCTCCCCCCGGCCCGCGTCCCCGTCGAAATCCTTCCTGAAGACGGCGTTCAGCCTGGTGATCCCCGAGGAATCCACGAAAATCCACTGCCTCCTGGCCTCCAGGCCCTCGTCGAAAAGGATGCGTATTTCGATCTCCATGTCATCGTCGAAGAAGGGCCTGAGCATGGGATCAAGTTCCCTGGGACTGACGTAGTCCTTGACCAGGGCGTACCGATTCCGCAGGGCCACGAGCCGGGAGGGGGTTTCGTCGAGGGCCATCCCGCCGGCGTTGGAGCGGAACCACCTCGGGGGAGCGGGCGGAATCCAGGAGTCGAAGTCGGCGAATTGGGGGGGAACCCCTTCCTCCTCCGGGCCGAAGGGAATCCCGTCGGCGAATTCCGGTTCGGTTTCCTCCTCGTCATCGAAGACCACGACGGCATCGTCGCCCGATAGGGCGAAGATGCCGGCCAGCAGCGCCGACAGGAACAGCAGCCGGGGAAGTGCGCTCCCGACACGGGCCTTCGTGCCGGCCTTCCGTTCAGACACCCACGAACTCCATGGCGAACTTCTCCGGGTCGAAGGGACCGATGTCGGCATAACCCTCGCCATGGCAGAGGAAGGCCACCGGCATGCCGAGGCTTCCGGCCAGGGAGAAAACCACGCCGCCCTTGGCCGTGGAATCGTACTTGGTCAGTATTGCCGCGTCGGGGCTTACCGCTTCCGAGAAAATCCGCGCCTGGGCGAGGGCGTTGCTTCCGGTGGTGGCGTCCAGGACCAGGTACTTCAGGTAGCGGGCGTCCGGTGCCTTGGTCCGGACGATGCGGTCGATCTTGCGGAGCTCCTCGACCAACGCCGTCTTGGTGTGCATGCGGCCTGCGGTGTCGGCGATGACAGGCGATTCCCCGCCCGCGGCCGCCGCGGCATCCAGGGCATCGAAGACCACCGCCGCAGGATCGCCGCCGCTGTTGTGGGCCACCACCCTGACCCCCAGCCGTTCCCCGTGTATCTTCAGTTGGTCCACGGCGGCGGCCCGGAAGGTGTCGGCGGCGGCCAGGATCGGTTTGGCCCCGGTATCCCGGTAACGGGCGGCGAGCTTGGCCGCCGTCGTGGTCTTGCCCACCCCGTTGACCCCGAGCAGGAGGATCACCGCCGGGCCCGCGGGCAGTTCCCCGGGGACGTTCTTGCCTTTCAGGAGTATCTCCCGAAGAAGGCCGGCAAGCCGGAGCCGCCCGGCCTCCGGCGATTCGACCTTCTCCTTGCGGCAGACCTGGCGGAGCAGGTCGGAGACGGCGAGTGCCTGCTTCGCGTCGAAGTCGCCCTCGACCAGCAGGTCGGCCAGATCGTCGAAGAACTCTTCGGAAAGGCGGCCGGCGGCCCCGAAAAGCGACCGTATCCGTTCGGCAAATTTCATCGTTCCTCCTACCTGTTCCGCCTGACGATGGGTACGGAGCCGGAATTCGAGGCTCCCAGGTAACGGATCATCTCGAATATCATATAGGCCCCCGTGGGGAAAAGGGCCGCAACCGAGACATTTTGGATCAGGACCGCGCGTTGGGCGTCGGCAAAGCGTTCCGGTCCGGGATTCTCCATGTACTGGGCGATCTGCATGGCGGCGTTGCCGCTGGAGATCCAGGCGGCCACGATTGCTCCCCAGAAACCGGCCCAGGACCAGTAGTACCTGCCCCGCGCCTTGTTCACCCTGCCCTCCTCCTTGGGGAATCCCAGTTTGAGGGAAAACTCCAGGGGGCCGTCGGGCAGGGCCGGAACGACAAAGACCGCCCCGCCGGAGCGGCCGTCGAACCGCTCCATGGTAAAGTAGGCGAGGCTGTCCAGGGGAAGTTCCGTTCGCAGGGGAGCCTGCCCTACGTACAGCGCCCCCCGGTAGACGGCGATGCCGGAATCCGGCCCTGCGGATTCCGATTCCGCGCCGGATGCTTCCGCGTTTTTCGTCCCCTCGGTTTCCGGATCGGCGGATTCCGGGTCGGAAGTTTCCGTGCCCGAAGGTTCCGGAAGCCCGACTTCCGGAACCGGAACCTGTCGGGGGGCGGGCCGGAACCGGTCAAGGAAGCTTGTCCGTTCCTCGCCGTCCAGGGCGGCCTCGGCAAGGGGAATCCGGCCGAGGGTTACCTCCAGCGCGGTTCGTTCGCCGGGGGCGAGGTCCAGCTCGACGGTTTTCGGGATATGGCCCTCGGCGGCCACGGCGACGGCGATTTTGCCGGGCGGACGCGCCGTTTCCGGAACCTCCCCGGTGCCGGCGTAGGCCCGGTCGATCAGTATCTGGGCATCGCCCGGCGAGGCGGTAACGGCGATCCGTGCATGGGGATTGCCGGCGATGACCTCGGTAAGGCGGCCGGCAAGTTCGGCGATGCCGGCATCGGCATATTCAAGCGAGAAGATGACGTCGTCCCGGTAGACGAACTCGCCCCGGTACAGGGCCCAGAGCCGGACGCGCAGGAGGAAGCGGCCGTGGAACTCCAGGACCTCGCCCGCAAGAAAAGCGTCGGCGGACTGTTCCCTGACGAAGCGGCGTTCGGTTCCGGCCGCCGGAGGCTGGGGAAACGTTCCCTCGAGGTTGCTCTTTGCCAGGACGAATACCGGTTCGATGTCGATGTCGGGCCGTTCCTCTTCCAGCTTCCGGAGATTCTCGGCCAGGGTTTCGATCTCCTGATCGAGCCGGCGGAGGTCCCTGCGGTAACGCCAGTCCGGGTCGCCCCGAAACAGCAGCCGGGAACGCTCGTCCTGCTTCGCGGCCAGGGAAAGGGCGGCCGCCTGGACCAGCCGCCGCCATTCGGAACCCTCGTAGAAATCGGTTTCGGGGGAAAGCCTGAGGCGGTAGTTCAGGCCGGAAAGCTCGGCGATGAGGTTTCGGATAAGCATCTCCCCCGTGGACTGCTGGCCGGCCGGCAGGGCGGAATGGTCGAAACGGGTAACCACCAGCACCCACTCGTCCCGCAGGGTCGCAGGCGTTTCCGGTTCGGCCCGGCCCAGGGCGGAAAGGCCGGTCGGGGCGAGGAAGAGGAATGCGAGAAAGAGGGCAAGAAAGCCGAACGCGGCGGGAGAACCCGGTCTTGCCGCTGGTCGGACCGGCGGAGTGGAGTTTTGCGTAGCAAAACTCCGAATCCAATCGGATCGGGGGGTGGTCCATTCTCCTTCGGAGAATGGACTTGGGAGCTTTGCCCCGCAAAGCTCCACACATTTGCTTTTGTCAATAAGTGGGTGGAGCTTTGCTTCGCAAAGCTCCGAGTCCAATCTGCCATAGCAGATTGGACAGGCTTGGCCCCCCTCCATGGTGCGGAACCGGCTAATTCTTGCCATCGCCGGCCTTTTCCGGGACCTCGGGCACGGATCTTGTCCAGGCGTAGCGGAGGAAATCTTCCATAAAGAGGTCGATGTCGCCGTCCATCACCGCCTGGATGTTCCCCATCTCGGTTTTCGTTCGGTAGTCCTTCACCATGGTATACGGCTGAAACACGTACGAACGTATCTGGTTACCCCAGGAAATGTCCTTTTTTTCCTGGTGGAAGCGTTGGTTTTCCTTTTCCTTCTCCTCGCGGTAGTGCTCGTACAGGCGGGCCTTGAGCATGGACATCGCCACGGCCCGGTTCTTGATCTGGCTGCGCTCGTTCTGGCAGGTAACCACGATGCCGGTGGGCAGGTGGGTGAAGCGGACGGCGCTGTCGGTCTTGTTGACATGCTGGCCGCCCGCGCCGCCTGAACGGTAGGTGTCCACACGGAGGTCCTCGCTGCGGATATCCACCTCGACGGAGTCGTCGATCACCGGGAAGGCGTAGACCGAGGCGAAGGAAGTGTGCCGCCGGGAGTTGGCGTCGAAGGGCGAGATGCGGACCAGGCGGTGGACGCCGGTCTCGCCCTTGAGGTAACCGAAGGCGTAGGGGCCGTCGATCCGCACCGTGGCGCTCTTGATGCCGCCCTCGGCCTCGAGAAAATCGACTTCCTCCACGGAAAAGCCCCGGCGTTCGGCCCAGCGGAGGTACATCCGGTACAGCATCTGCGACCAGTCGCAGGCCTCCATCCCCCCGGCCCCGGAATGCACGGTGAGGAAGCAGCTGTTGGCGTCCACCTCGCCGCCCATCATCTCCAGCAGCGTCTGCTTTTCGAAGCGAAGGGAAATGTCCTCGAGCGAAAGCCGGATCCCCTCGCTTTCGCCCTCGTCGCCGGCCTCGCAGGCCAGTTCGTGCAGGGTCTGCGCGTCCTCGATCTCGGCGGCAAGCGTTTTCCAGGGTTCGTAGCGCAGGCGCAGGGCCTTGAGCTCGGCCATGGTCCGTTCGGCCTCGGCGACGTTGCCCCAGAACCCGGGGTCGGCGGTTTTCGCCTCGAGGTCGGCTATGGGTTGGGCAAGCCGGTCAAACCCGCCTCCAGGTGTCGTGGATTTTGGCCTTGATCTCGCGTATCGGCGTTCCCAGTTCGGTAAGCAGCATAGGTACCTCTCTGGGATCAAGGATACCGGTTTGCGGTTTGAGTTTCTAGATATGTCCGGAGGGAAATGCCGGGATTTTGGGAAGAGGGTCGAGCCTGTCCGGTTAATCAAGGAAGAAGAATTTTGAATTACTACGGTGGAGCTATGAAAGGGCCGGCAGACGGCAAAGTCCGGGGTAAGCTGCCCGTCAAGGCGGAACCGCCGGATGCGTTTCCGCCATCGACGACCGGATTGTTTTCCAAGAAAGTCCCCCACGCATCCCCGTAAAAAGGCCCGGTAACCAATCCGATATATCGCGGGAACGGACGGAACATTGATTGTATTCGGAGGGTACATACCCCGCCCTTTAGGGCGTTTAAAGGGTACGTACTCTCCGAAAATCACCTTACCGCAACAACATACCCCGCCATTCATGGCGGGGTTGTTGATAACCGGAAGTATCGGTGCTATATTGAACGCAAGGAATTGTTATGAGGATACCCGGGATATACCTTGAAACCACGATCTTCAACTTCCCCTTTGCGGATGATGCCCCGCAGTACCGGGCCGACACCCTAAGGCTTTTGAGGAGATTCGGGCGGGGAAGTTTGATGCCTATACCTCGGAGTATGTTGTCCGGGAACCGGGAAATACGGATGATCCGGTAAAAAGGGAAAGAATGGAATCCCTCATCGGTAATTACGGGATAACCGTACTTCCGGTAACTGAAGAGGCGGAGCATCTTGCCGGCGTTTATGTCCGCGAAGGGGTTATTCCGGAAAAATACCTGGCCGACGCATTCCATATTGCGGCCGCTTCCGTTGCCGGACTTGACTTCATTGTCAGTTTGAACTTCAAACACATCGTAAAACGCAAAACGATAGTCCTCACGGAAACGATCAATGCGAGGGAAGGGTACAGGCGTATATTCATTCATACGCCTGCGGAGGTAGTGGAATATGAAGACGCTTGACGAGTACATGAACGATCCTGACATTGTCAACGAACCGATGCCCTGGCGGGAGATTCATGCCGTGCGCCTGAAGATTTACGACGAGACAAAGGACATGACCTTTGAGGAACGGAAGGCATATTACCGGGAAAGCACGGAGAGATTTTTCGCTTCCATGGGAAAACCCGTTCCTTACGCAAAGCCCGGCCGGTAACCCCCGGTTACCCTTCCCAAGAAAGTCCCCGCGCATCCCTGTAAAAAGGCCCGTGAACCGGGTACAATAAGCCATGCTTCTGACGGTTGATATCGGGACCTCGGCGTTCAAGGCGGCGGTTTGGGACGGGGAACGGCGGGCGGGCTTCGCTTCCGTGCCGCTTTCGATGAGCTCGGCGGAAGGGCTGCGGCACGAGGCCGACGGCGCTCAGTGGCTGCGGGCCTTTTCCGACTGCTGCCGGCTGCTCAGGCGGGAACTGCCCCTTCAGGCGCTGCGGGCGATGGTTGTCTCCGGGAACGGGCCGAGCCTGGTGCCGGTCCTGGGGCCGCCCTCGGCTTCCGGCGTGCCGGCGGCCCCGGCCCGGCTCTGGTTGGACAGGCGGGCGCTCGGGGCCGCCGAACGCCTTGCCGAGGTTGCGGGCATTTTCGTCGATCCTTCCTTTTCCCTGCCCAAGGCCCTGGACATACGGGACGGCGAGCCGGAGCTGTACCGGCGGACCCGATTCTTCCTCGGCTGCCCGGAGTTCCTGGCCTTCTTCCTTACAGGCCAGGCCCGGACCGTCTTCCCGGCGGAAGGGCTGGAACGGTGGTTCTGGACGGAAGGGATCCTTGCCGCCCTGGACCTCGACCCGGCGAAGTTTCCTCCCTTCATACGCCCCGGCGAACGCTTCGGGGAACTGCTTCCGGAACGGGCCGCCGAAGCGGGGCTTCCGGCCGGCATTCCGGTGATCTCCGGCGGCTCGGACTTCGTCGCGGCGATCCTGGGCACCGGGACGGTCGTTCCCGGTGCGGCCTGCAACCGGACCGGCACCTCGGACGGGATCAACGCCTGCACCGAAGCCGAACCGGCCGGCTCCGCCCTGATGTGCTACCGGCATCCGATAATCCCCTTCAACAATGTTTCCGGCACCGTCCCCACCACCGGCAAGGCGATACAGTGGGCGCGGGGCATCCTGGGAATCGCCTGTCATCGGGAGTTCTTCGCCCTGGCGGAAACGGCCGGGATCGGCTCCGGGGGAACGCTCTTCGTCCCACACCTCGCCGGCACCCGGACCGGTCCCCGTTCCGGCAGCTTCCGCGGCCTGAACCTTTCCTCCGGCCGCGCGGAACTTGCCCGCGCGGTGCTCGAGGGCATCGGCTTCGCCCTCCGGGAGATACTGACCGAGATGGAAGGCGCCGGAATCGCCGTCGGGGAACTCCGCCTGTCGGGAAAGTCGGCGGGAAACGACTTCCTCTGCCAACTCAGGGCCGACCTTACCGGAAAGCCGGTGCTGGTGGGCACCCAACCGGAAAGCGAACTCCTCGGCCTCGCCATCATCGGCGCCCATGCCCTGGGCGAATACGGCTCCCTTGCCGAAGCTGCCGGGGCACTGGCGCGGATCGGGAAAACCTTCCTGCCGGTGCGGGAAAATACCGAACGGTACGGGGAACTGTTTGCCGGGTACCGGGAGTGTTTGGACAGGTAAAGGCCGCCGGGATGGAGATTTGCGGGACAAATCCCCACACCTTGGTTTACATGGTAAAAGCGTGGAGTTTTGCGGAGCAAAACTCCGAATCCAATCTGACAAAGTCAGATTGGATCGCCGTCATCGGCGCCCATGCCCTGGGCGAACACGGCTCCCTTGCCGAAGCTGCCAGGACACTGGCGCGGATCGGGAAAACCTTTTCGCCGGTGCGGGAAAATGCCGAACGGTACGGGAATCTGTTTGCCGGATACCGGGAGTGCCTGGACAGGTAAAGGCCGCCGGGCGCAGACCGGCGGGGTGGAGATTTGCGGAGCAAATCTCCGAATCCAATCTGCCCGCGGCAGATTGGATCGCCGTCATCGGCGCCCATGCCCTGGGCGAACACGGC
>Ga0131853_10022473_pt1 | contig 11412 bp, 8 predicted proteins | sample TergutLab28metaG_FD_92764 | JGI IMG/M metagenome (GOLD analysis project Ga0131853, IMG submission 92764) | Labiotermes labralis P1 segment gut microbial communities from Petit-Saut dam, French Guiana - Lab288 P1 (version 2) (version 2) | ecosystem: Host-associated > Arthropoda: Insects >...
AATATTAGGATGGATCTCCAGGAGGTGGGATGTGGGTATATGGACTGGATTGGGCTGGCCCAGGATAGAGAAAGGTGGCGGACGCTTGTGAGTGCGGTAATGAACCTTCGGGTTCCGTGAAATTTGAGTTATTTCTTGACTAACTGTAAACCAGTTTGCTTCTCAAGATGGACTCTACACCATGGAGTAAGTAAGTAAGTAGGTAAGTAAGTATTTGTTGATCTTCCATGTACATGACATGCACAAAAATCGAAGTCTAACCTCAAACTTATCAATATCCTATCCGTTTCGCCTAAAAAAATCGACTGGGCTTGTGGCGAGCTCTGCTGAGTGACATGACTGCAGAATCAGGTACCGTTTAGTTTGAAACGGCGATTGTCTGCGTGATATTAGTGACGGGATGATTCGTGTCGAATATCGCCACACGAATTTGAATTCCTACCTACAAGTTTAGAACCATAAATAAAACTCTTCCGACATTAGGTTTTTTTTCGACTGTCGTAACCCCTGACAAACCTTTGCGAAAAACTGTTTGAGAAACACGACTTTTTGGGTTTGTAATAATCAAGGCTTCTTCGGATGTAGCCATTTTCTTGTGTTTATGTTGAAGTCCAACAAGATGCAACATTATACAGATATTTATTTACTGCTAAATTACTCTACCCGTTTCGGGCGTCCATCGCGCCAATCATCAGGAGTACATAAAACTGTAGTTGCACCCTCTGGTACAGATCATACTATCTAGGGAGCAAGCTTCTTCAAACGTCACCAAATTTGATCACGTTTGAAGAAGCTTGCTCCCCAGATAGTATGATCTGTAACAGAGACTGCAACTACAGTTTTTCTGTACTCCTGATGATGGCCGAAATGGACGCCCGAAACATGTACAGTAATTTAGCAGTAAATAAATGTCTGCATACTGTTGCATCTTATTGGATTTCTTCAACCTAGAATTACGATGCACGGAACTACAAATACAAAATTTTTTGTGTATGTCACTGTAATTATCCTGCGAAGACAGCAACCCGCTACATTATTTAGATGACTGCTTTTGAATTATACTTACTAGGCTGTAATTACTGGAATTACTGTAATTTATATCCGCAACTCAATATAAATAAGGATATTTGCTGAATAAGCTTGAAGGAAAGAGAAGAGTCGTCGTCCGGATTTCGATGGAAGAAAATACGGTAGGGGAATGTAGACCGGATTTATTTGGCTCAGGTATGGGCAGAGTAATGACCTCTTACTGTTACTGTAATGAACTACCGCGTTCCGTACTTTTAGGAGAAATTCATGATTGTCTGAGTAATTGGAATGTGCTCAGTGGAGTGAGTTATTGTGTGAAGACCTTCCTTCCTGTCACAGCACCAAAAGTGTTGTTTAGAGTGATTTACTTGAACTACAGTTATAGTAACGTTACACGTAGTAGCGGAATGTAATGTTTAACAAGTAGAAGTATTTTTTTTTATTTTATACGGTATTATAGTTCTTCGCATTACAATTACTGTTGTGCAGATAAGTCCTTGGCCCGACCAGGAAGGGAAAAAACTGCGCCTCTCACAAGTGTGATGAACAGAGGAATAGACTGATTTGGCTAGGATGGGGACAGATGATGTACTCTTGTGAATGTGGTAATGAACCTCTAAGTTCCATAAAATGCAGGTAATTTAGCTTGTTTCCTTACTGGTCGGGCTAAGGATTTGTCAGCAACCCGTGTCTTTCACCTTTTTCGTAACTTGTTATGCGGTCTGCGTTCAACATTTTGTAGCTCTACGACTGAATCCTCATTTATAGACACTGTTCTGATATACTGATTTTGGTGGAGCTGTAGGTTAGAGTTGTACCGTATTTGGAAATCTTTTTACACGACCCTTACTTACTTACTTACTCCATGGTGCAGAGTCCTTCTTGAGAAGCTAACTGGTTTGCAGCTAGTCTAGAAATTCCCCGCATTTCACGGAACCCGCAGGTTCATTACCGCACTCTCAAGCGTCCGCCACCTGTCTCTATCCTGGGCCCGCCCAATTCAGTCCGTATAACCACATCTCATCTCCTGGAGATCCGTCCTAATATTATCCACCCATCTACGCCTAGGCCTCCCTAGTGGTCTCTTTCCCTGCGATTTCCCCTCCAAGAACCTATACACCCCCCTCTCCTCACCTGTACGCGCCACATGCCCAGTCCATCTCATTCTTCTCGATTTTATCACCTGCACAATATTGGGTGAGGTGTACAAATCGTTTAGCTCCTCGTTATGCAGTCTCCTCCATTCCCCCGGTTACCTCGTCCCTCCTAGTTCCAAACATTCTCCTCAACACCATGTTTTCAAACACCCTCAGCATCCTTTCCTCCCGCAATGTCAGCGACCAAATTTCACACACATACAAAACGACAGGAAAAATTATAATTCTATATATCTCGATCTTTAAATTTTTGGATAGCAACCTAGAAGACAAAAGATTTTGCACCGAATGATAGCAAGCATTTCCTGACCTCAATCAGCTCCTAATTTCTTCCGCAATAGAATTTTGATTTGTTAAATTTGCTCCCAAATATTTAAACTCTTCCACACTCTCGAAGGTAATATTTCAATCCTTACACGCTGAATTCGTCCTGCATTCTAATCTCGAGACATTACCATGAACTTAGTTTTATCAGCACTTACTTCCAGTCCAATCTCCCTAGTAGCAGCTACTAAAGCTTCTGAATTTTCCTGTAGAGTGTGTATGCTTCCTCCCAGTATATTAACATCGTCGGCATAAGCCAGCAGCTAATGTGTACCATTTAGTTTCAAGCCATCCCTGTTTACCTGAACCCTCTTAATGGCGTACTCTAAAGCAAAGTTGAAAAGTATTGGTGTCAGAGCGTCTCCTTGTTTCAAAACATTCCTAATAGGGAACCTGTCAGACACATTCTTGCCTACCCGGACTCTGCTATATTTTTCAGTCAGACACATCTTTACTAATCTTACATGTTTCCTAGGGATACCAAACTCAATGAGAATAAGACCTCTCTTCTAACTGAATCATAGGCCTTCTTGAAGTCTATGAAGAGCTGATGAACTTCTTCATTGTATTCCCATTTTTTCTCAAGTATTTGGCGAATGCAGAATATATGATCAATAGTCGACCTGTTGCGTCGAAAGCGACATTAATGATCCCCGATAATTTCTTCGCATATGGAATTAACCTTGAGAGCAGGATGTTTGATAAAATTTTGTAAGTGGTTGGCAAATGTGATATGCCCCTATAATTATTACAATCTGTTTTATCCCCCTTCTTATGAATAGGTACTATGATCGACTCCTTCCACTCTCCAGGCAGTTCCTCCTTCTTCCAAATAGAAGTAATAAGTTCATGAATCTCCAAGAAAATTGTTCTACCCCCTGCTTTAATCAGTTCTGCCTGTATTTGATCAATACTTAGTGATTTATCACTTTTTAGTTTGTCGATAGCCAGCTCAACCTCATAGGCACTCAGGTACTAGTGGTTGTGCAGTGTGTATTTCTGCCTGCCCAACATCCTTAACCCCATGCACGTTGAATAGCTGGGAGAAATAGTTCCTCCATCTAGCCACATTACCGTGTTAGTCTGAAACCAAGTCGCCTTTCTCATCCTTTACTATATTACATCTAGGCTGGTACCCTTTGTTAAAGTCACTTATGCCCCTATACAAATCCATAATATTTTGGATCTTACTGTTACTTTCAAGTTCCTCAATTTTAGCTCTCAGATATGCCTTCCTTTTTTTCCTGAAATGTCTGCTAATTTCACGCCTTATATTGTTCAGATTATCTACATTGCTTTGGCTTGGAACCTGTATCCACTGCATTTTAGCCCGCTTCCTTTGATCCAAAAAACCTAAACCTTCTTCATCAAACCAGGGTTTATTCTGCTTAAATTCATGCAGACTGAGACTCTCTTTCGCTGAGGTTTAGTTATTCTCTTTAATGTTCTCCCAATTCCTATTTACGTCGTCGTCATCGTTCAAGTTCTCCAGAGCTGCAAACCTGTTTGTAATCTCACTCTGATACTCTTCCCTAACCTCTGGCTCATTTAGCTTCCTCAAGTTAAATCTACGCCTATTAAACCTCTGTGCGGCCTGTTTACCCACTGCTAATCTTTCCCTAGACTTTGCAATCACTAGATAGTGATCTGTATCACAATCAGCTCCCCTAAAACTTCGCACATCCAGTACACTGGAATGCCATCTTCTATCTATCACTACGTGTTCAGTCTGGTTGTGAGTCTTACCATCAGGGGAGGTCCAGGTGTATTTATGAATGTTCCGGTGAGGGAACATAGTGCTCTTAACCACCAGATTTTTTGATGTGGCGAAGTTAACTAGTCTAAACCCATTATCATTATTATCCTAATGGAGACTCTCCTGTCCAATTATTGGCTTGAAAATATTCTCTCTCCCCACTTTTGCATTAAAGTCTACTAGTAACGTTTTCATATGATATTTGGGGAAGTGATCGAAAACCGGCTCTATTTCCTCATAAAAACTATCTTTTGCCTTATTACTTTTTCCTCACTTGGTGCATGCACATTTACAAAAATGATATGAAGCATGCGACCTCTCAGCACTATATAAGACAACCTATCGCTAACAAACTACTCTCTTCAGCGCTGATACTATTCTACGGTGTACAAAACCCCGTTCCCAATTAATGATTTTCATTTCCTTTCCCGTAGAAAAAATCATAATCCCCTGTCCTCACTGTGCCCCCTTTGTCCCACCTGACCTCCTGTACACTCACTACATCTAATTTATACCTCACTAATTCCCTCGTTGCTGCCTTAAGTGACCCTACCCTATACAGACTCCTGACATTCCAATTCCCTATTTTCATCCCTCTTTTTCTGCTGCGCGATGCTTCCCCTGGAAACACTCCCCCCCCCCGGAGATCCGATTTGGTGAGTATTTTACCTGCGGATTGTTTTGTCTCCAGAGCAAGCTTCCCGCCTGTAACTGTTTGTTAACATAAATGTTTTACAGGGAAGTGATGCTAGCACCTCACCCAACCCCCCATGTTGGACGACCATCCCTCGTCAGCTGTCCGCGACTGCTTATTCAATTTATTCGCAGCTGCCCTCCTTATCGGAGGCCGTTCCTCTATCCGCAACCTGAGGGCGTGCCATGCCGTGGTGACAGGGACCCACTACATGGTTTTCCACACGACCCTACCGTGTATATACTGAACTTTCCTCCTGGGACACCCTCTATATTCCTATATGATTACCTAAAGAAATGAAATTTTTATTTTTTGAAAAGCGATTTTTTGTAAGGATTTGTTAGTGCGCTGGGGTACGGCAGTCCCAAGGGAACGTTTTGATAATGTTACAAAACAGTATTTTGCTGATTCTAAATATTAATTTTTATGAATTATTTTTGGTAACGAGTACGTGTAAGCCACTATCACCTGCAATTATGGATTGGAAGTTAATTCAGTAATTGTATTCTTGAAGACTTGTTGTAAATGCAAACAATATATTAAGAACAATTAGAAGCTAATATATCAAACTGCTAAAATAGTAGGCATTGCAGAGTTAATTTAGGCATTATTAGACGCAGTTAATTTTTCTGTTTTTTCACAACAAATACAGTGGCTTCGCTGAGAGTTTTGAACACTACAGATCTAGTCCTGACACTTGGCAGCAACATGCTGCAAACGGACGCGTTTACCACTATTGTAGACAAGGATATTTTATCCTTACGTGTTCAGATGTTGGGCAATATAAGAATTTGCAGTTTTAATTTTTCGTTAAGAAAAGCCTGGTTTGTATCACGACTCTCTCTGCGCTTCGATTTGTCTCGTAATGCTCATTGGAGACGGTCTATATTTTGTTTCACTTTCTGCATCAGCTTCTCGAACATACTCCATCCCGGCACCTTTGTGATGGTCTTAAGGAAATTACTTTTTGGTTTCTGTTATTGTCCCAACAGCAGACGGATATTTTATTTGCATTTTATCAGAGGACCGATAAACGTTGATAAATCAATTATCGTTTGTTAGGTTTCTGGTATCTGAAGCAGCAACCGGGACTGTTACCCTTACAATCGCATCTTCAAAAAAGCTGCTGAATATCTGTGTCTTCTCTAGACCGTTGTGGGCCGGGTAGCGTAGTCGATATAGCGACTGGCTACCGGCTGGACGGTCCGAGGATCGAATCCCGGTGGCAGCGAGTTTTTCCGCACCTGTCCAGACCGACCCTGGGGTCCACCCAACCTCCTGTACAATGGATACCGGGTCTTTCCCGGGGTTAAAGAGCGGCCGGGGCGTGACGCTTATCCCTCACCCCCTTCTAGTGCAGCGGTCACGAAAAAGTAGAGCTGTTAAGTCCTTAGTCCGACCTACTTCCCAGTGTTGTAGGACGGAATCGATAGTGCCGCTGGAAGCAATCTACTGCTCAGATCAAATAATATATGCTGGCTGCAGACTGTCATGAGACCTTAGAGGGATGAAAGGCAACTTATACTTTCAATTTTCACGTAAGAATTATCAATTCGGGCTAAGGACTTATCAGCATCTCCTGTACTTTTACAACTTTTTAAAATCTAAGTTTCAATGATAATTATATATAGTAATTTTATATTAAGGACTGAAAATTCCAAAACCATTTTTATGGTGGGGTTTTGAGAAACTTCAGCCAAACAAAAGGCTTTTACGTTGTTTAAATAGCTGAATGGTAGGTAATGATTCCAACGTGATGTGGATGTGCTTCAGTTGTGATTATGTAAAGATACAAGTGAGCTCATCTTAAACGCACTTTCAGTCCCATGGTAGATCAAGCTAAGTATGAGGAAGCTTAACAGAGAAACGAAGAGTTTAGGTAATTCACTTTTTTTGGGTTCTTGTGACCGTGCATCATGGAACGTAGGGTGAAGAGAGATAAACCAACACGATGCAACGAATCCGATGTTTATTATCAAACTTATATCTCAACATGTTTCGGGCATCATTATGCCCATCATCAGGAAAACAAGACCGTGTATTACTGCATATGGTGTTCTGCACTGGTTGAACAGTAACCTTCACACAGTGCACACAGCTTACGACCCAGTTCCACACAACCACAGTCAACCTCAGCCAGCACAAACAGTGCAGAACACCATATGCAGTAATGTTTTCCTGATGATGAGCATAATGATGTCCGAAACATGTTGAGATAGAAGTTTGATAATAAACATCGGATTCGTTGCATCTTGTTGGTTTATCTCTCTTCAACCTAATTCACTATGTTTTAAACAGAGTACCAAGAACGGAAGTAATAAGAGAGGCAGTGTTCGCATAATGTAACACTGAGCTGTGTTCATGCAAATATTGTTGCAATGGAAAAGCATTAAGTAATACATATTGTGTGTTTGTGGCCTTAGGTTTCCATCATACTATGTACGGTACATAGGCTTCACCCTTTTTATAGGCCACGAAGCCCCTTAGGGAAAGTAGAGGTATAGCTCTATTCTTTTGTAGGACTTCGGCACACTAGATGGGGGGGGGGCAGCCCCACGTCAAGGCCGCCTCTATCCCCCGGGAAAAGACCCGGTACCCATTTTACAGGAGGCTGAGTGGGCTCCAGTGCCGGTCTAGACGGGCGGAAAATCTCGTTCGCACCGGGATTCGATCCCAGACCGTCCAGCCCGTAGTTCAGTCACTATACCGACTGAGCTACCCGGCCCCCATCATACTATGTGCACGCTCTATACTGTCGTGTCCTGTGCGCATGTACAAAATTTTTCCATGTTATCTCATAAACGGTACTGCTTTTCGAAAAAATTTATTCAACCTAAAATGTGTTTTGATATTTTATAGAAGTTTTGTGTGCAGAATTTTCCTTCCTAAGAAGAAATGAGCGAGATGTGATTAAAACTGTACATTGGTCTTCATCCAAAGTACCCGTTACTCTTGTCACATTTTAATGATAACTGGATTTTCTCGACACATTTCCGAAAAATACCCCAACTACAAAATTTCATGAAAATTCATCCAGTGGTAACCAAGTTGTTCCGTGCGGACTAAGAGAGACGGACATAGAGACATGACGCAGCGCTTCGAAATTTTGCAAAGGCGCCTAAAATTAATATATGCATGTTATTTATCCTTTTAAGCACTTGACGTATCTAGTTATATAAAGGACGTAGTCCGTACCGCGCTGTAAACACTCTCCACTTCGGTTATAAAAACCAGTCCGTTAATGATGTATAGGACAAAGTTACTGTTTCTTCTGAGAGACATACAGAACACATAAATGCAATGTAATAAACATGCGGAATTTTTTAATGTTAAACCTGGTGGTACGTAAAGTTACCGGTAGGCTTTTAAAGGTTAAAAATGAGGCTGGGTGAATGCAAAAAAAAAATGTCACGCGTAAAACACTGACCCGAGACCTTCTGAATATCAGCGCCATACGTGGAACAGCTTCGTCACGTGACTTAGACAAGACTACTTGTCGAGTTGTGGCAAAGATATGGAACAACACCTTATAGAGTTGTCATTATTCTCCTTTGCGGCAGAGTAAATAGCCCAAACTGCTGCATCTGACGGGTCTGAGAATCTGTCAATCGCTCGTGTTCTGCCATGTGACATCTGATCGGAAATGTGTACCTGAACGCGATTTTATTGTTGACAAAATCCCCCACTACCGCATTTCAACAAAATAACCATTCTCCGCGTTCCGAAAAAAAAAAGCGTTTGAATATTTCTTGATCAGCCGATCGGATGGTGGCACATTATTCTACATCTGGTGGTAATGGACCTACATGACCCGTCTTGACTTTGTGGGAAATATTTCAGAAGATTTCTATAACTAAGAAAAATTAAAAATTTGAAAGACCTGAAGAAAATAATTAGGAAAGCAGCGGCACAGATCTCCCGTAGCGTAATGGCAAATCCCTGATAACCTGGTAAAGGAACGAACATGGTCCAGATGTCTGTCAAGCAACAAGCGGTGGAAACATTGTGTCGTTCTGATCACTGTTATACAGCTCAAAATTTTGTCACCATTGTACATTTCGATATTCGGATTTGAGATACCAGACATGGAGGAAATTAATGGCAAGTGTATGATGGGATTTGCAGAAGTTTTCGTATTACCACTTCTGCGAAAAGAAGTAGAACTTGTGGCTATATTGTGGCATACAGCTTAAAAATAAAATTGTTCAAGAAGCTGTTGTGAAAAAAAAGACTGTCTTACAGTTAACAGAGTGTACCATTTCGAAAAGAAGGCTTGTTTTAATTTTCCTGCCGGAGACGAAAGATTTGAGTCGCAAGCTATACCTATTTTGTGCACTAATAAACATGAAACTTTCTTAGAAATATTCTCTGTTTACTTATACCTCCTTTCCGGACACTGTATTTTTAATGGATGTTTTAAGCATAGCAATACGCCTTCCTTTCATACAGGTTGAATTTCATAAAAATGGCCAAGTGTTTGTTACATTTCTCGCAGAACTTTTCTAGCGGTTACATGACTAAGAGCAGGTTACTTACTTGATGATGCTATAAGGTTTCTCTCTCTCCATCTCCAGGAAGTATATTCTATAGAAAGAAACCTTTACCTGCTCTATGCTTCCCGTAATAATTGGTAAAGAGATTTACAGTTAGTTTAAAAAAGAAAAAAGTTACTAATTTCTATAATTATCACATCAACCCAACACAACTAACCTTATATTTTTTCTACTCTTGATATTCCGGGGACAGAGTATCACAGTGGTTAAGGTGCTGTGCTACAAATCGGAAGGTCGCTGGTTCGATCCCAGCTGGTGTCATTGGAATCTTTCATTAACATAAAATCCTTCCGATCCGACTGTGGTCCTGGGGTCGACTCAACCTCTAACAGAAATGAGTACCAGGAGTACTCATTTTTGTTAGAGTTTTTATATATTTATTGTAGCGGGTCCATACTTAAATTACCTTAACTTATTTTCGGCACAACAGTCGCAAGCGATGCCTGGGTCGACCAGTCCGCGTCCCACCACAGGGCGTGGGTTCGGGAGATGCGTGGTTAGCGCATCGCAATCCGTTACGCAGATATCTGGTATACTGAACCGAACTTTTAATTATTTTTGTTTATTTGGAGACTATGTGAATGGAACAGGAAATGAAAACAGCATTCTCTTATCAGATTAAACTCTATATTTCTCACCATTAAACTAGTCCTTTACAATAATTTGCCTTTGTATATTTAAACGAAGCCTAGAATAACATCAAAATTAACTGCTTTATATTTTACTGCATTTAAGTAATGTATTAAAGAAAATATTCATAAAATAAATGGAACTAATTAATCAGAATTTCCTTGAACATTATAAAATCATAATTAAACTCACTTGTTACAGCAAGGTTGACTGTTGTGACATTTTGAGTTACAAAGTGCATTGGCTGATTTGCAGAAACACATCTTCGTGGTACACTTCTTTGAACAGTTGCGTTTTCTGAATCCTTGTCCAACAACTAAAGAAAGCTTATTTACCACTTCACTACACTTTTTTTCTCCATACCAAGTTCTTCGATGCTTAAAAAATTTTCTTTGCATAAGGTAAATTGGTTTCTTGTGTACAACGCTTTTAGTTTACCCAACTTAGTAGCAAGTTCATACAATTCTTCGTCTTTAATGTCTGTGATAACGGCTATTATTGATCTTGGATCCATCTTCGCTCTGTCAATAGCTGGCATTTTAATTCTAACATTTTGTCCGAGAGTAGGTTTTTGGAACTTTTTAGAGGAAGTTGCTTTCATTTTCTTTGCCCGCTCCTCAAGTCCCTCCCTGGCAGCCTCTCGAAACACGTTCACTTTTTGAGCTCTGCTGATAGCCGCAGTTGTACCGTCAGGGGTGTTAGAGATTGCTTCTGGGTCTAATTTTTTATTTTGAACTTCGGTCTCCACTTCCATTATTGTTACGCAGGTTTCTGTTTCACTTGTATTATCATTAGCTTGCAATTCCAAATCAATAGTTGGTTCGTGGTCAGTGTTTGAATTTCATAGAATTATGCAAGATAAATGACCGCCAAAATATTTTAAACTTACGTGTTCAATGAACAATTAAAAGTTAAAACACACACACTTACAATGCATAATCACAGCCAAACAAAACGGACTTTTACCAATGCGTGTCGACAAATGCCAGCATTTACCGACATGGTTCGGTAAAAGCCCGAAATTGAAGCGTTTTCAAACATTTTTCGGACTTTTACCACCTCACTATGGTAAGTGCTAGGATTTACTGGTAAAACCTAGGTTTTACCAATCTTCGGGCTTCTACAGTAACATGGACGTAAACTAATTTAACCCTGTAAAGACGAAGCGCAGACCGCTTTATTTAAAGACCCAGTCCGTACCGCGCTGTAAACACTTTTCATCTCGGTTATAAAAACCAATCAGTTTATGCTGTAAGTGGCACAAGTCGC
>Ga0131853_10022474_pt1 | contig 11412 bp, 11 predicted proteins | sample TergutLab28metaG_FD_92764 | JGI IMG/M metagenome (GOLD analysis project Ga0131853, IMG submission 92764) | Labiotermes labralis P1 segment gut microbial communities from Petit-Saut dam, French Guiana - Lab288 P1 (version 2) (version 2) | ecosystem: Host-associated > Arthropoda: Insects >...
AAATACACACACCCCCACATTTGTGCATTCGTCTGCAAAATTTGGCTCCCAAAGTATAAGAATGAAGTGTTATACCTTCTAACTCTTCATCATTTAAGTGGTGTTCTGATATACAAATAATTTATGGGGAGTGTTTCATTAAAGAGTTAAGTAATTCTTCTTTTTTATTGAGTAGGTCACAGACATTTTGATGGAAAACTGTAAAAGTATTCTTATTTCACTTATTCAATATTGGTTTATTGTCAGTCTGATCATGGTCCTTATGAATGTTATTGTTCATATTATTATTCATGGTTCTACAAGCATTATTAAGCCCATGGTTATTTACCATAAAAAAACCTGTGGATCTTGTTACTGATAATTTTCTACTTCAAGTAGTGGCTCTGTTGGGTGGTTTATCATCAGAAACATCAGGTTTGTTCCAGCCTATGCTTATAGGACAAGTGGCTTTTTTGTTCCAATAAGGAATACACCATTAAGGCTATTTGTTGAAACAAGTATTGTTTTCCCAATCTGTTATAATGAAATCCATGTCTTGTGTATGGTTTCCCCTTTTGTTCAGTTTTCAGAAAACTAGCATGGGGAGATATTTTAGTAAGTTTCTCTAGCCTTTTATTGAATTTTTCAATGCCATTATTAACAATGTTTGTGTTTGCCTTGTCATACCTATGAGGGATGTTCGCTAGAATAATATTGGTGTGATTATTTTTTGTCACCATGTTTGAGATGTTTTGAAAGGTCAGTGTAGTCTTATTAATTGCTAAGTCATTAGTACCACTGCAGATTATTAGAATGTCATTATGGTTTAGTTTCATTAACTGTTGCCTCACCGTTTCAAGTAGCTGACTTGAAGTTTATTCTGGCTTTAGCACACTGTAAATTTTAAAGCTATTACTTATCAAGGTTTCTTATCATATTCACTAATCCTCTGATATGGCTGTCTCCTATGAAAATTATTTTTTGTTTGATGAGTAGCTATTTTTTTATTGGTTAATTCCATTATTAAATCACTCATAAGATTCTATATGCTTCCTTTATCACTTGCATTAGATAATTCCACTTTACTGCTTATTGCTTCAGTCACTTTACCATTCACAATAGTTGGAAAATGCTGGAATATGTTGTGTTGTTTTGTGTTTCTCATGAGTCACTTTGTCACTACTGCCTGTCATCTCCAAAGCAACTGTTCCTTTCACAAAATTACAATTTTGTGTACAGAATGGTGTTACAGGATGTGCTTACATAAAAATATATCTGTAAATCTCCAGAACTTTATAACAAAATTGTGATTTTGTTATTCAGTTGTAGCAGTTGTTCCCTTGTGAAACTGAGAGAGTCATGTCACGATGCAAAATATTATATTTTACATACATAAATTATTGAAGACAAAAAGTAGTGAAATCAGCCTCCCTGTGTTCCTAAGTTTTGTTGAATGAGCAAATCCAGAGGGCTGAAGTCAAGCGAATGTTACTCCTTTTTATATTAGACTGTGATGGTGTTAGAATGTAAAATTCAGTTCAGCTATACACATTTTACTCTGTTATACAAATTAATGTTTTGTGCTGGAGATTTTGGCTTTGAGTTAATGTGTTAAGAAAAGCCACGTTTGTTTCAATTACTTCTTTAATATATATTACACATAACATATTCTAAAGTTTTAGGATAGAGTGTAGCATTGTTCTTGTAATGGATCTGACATTAATGGCAGGGTTGTCTAAGCCATCATCAATACTGTGATTGAGGTCCCTTGCAAGGCTATTTCCTGGACCTTCCACTATAATTACATGATTCTTTACCTAAAGCTCTGAGTTTCCCAACAGCATTGTCAACAGTTCCTGAATTGTTGGTATGTAGAATTCTATTTGTGCTTATGGCATGCACAGTGTTGCAATGCAACATGCTACATATCAGAATTTGCACATCTTTTATAGATTGCTGTCTTCTGGGATGTGATGCCATCTAGTCTAACACATGGGTACTGACATTTCAAAGGCACCTTCTTTCTCCGTCTTTAGAGTACAGTTTACATGATATGGTAGTAATATGAAATTTACATCATAATGTCTTGCTATTTCCACTCTGAAGATACAGGGAGTGGGTTTCTCTGAAACATTGGTATCTTTGTATCAAACTGAACTGCGTCATATCTCAGGCATAATAACAGTTTTCACTGCATTAGAACATCAGTTCCTATATGAAATAACCAGATATCAGTTTTGCCACAGTGGTATCTGATCTGAATTGCTGCCTGAATGTATACAGTGCCTTTCTACAGAAAATGTCACCTTTCTTTTAAAAGTTCACTGAACAGTGTAGTTCTTTGTAAAAAAAATGTTTCAGAACACATGGATATTGGCGTTGTTAAAGTTGCTGAGGATCAAGACTTTGAAAAACTGAAAAAACTCATTGATGATCACACAGGATGGAAGCTTGATTACAACAAATCATCGACAAAAGTTTGGACAAAATCTGTTCAAGCTACAAGTTTTAAAATGATAAAGGTACTAGAATAGTGCATTTATGTGGTTTAGGTGTAATATTCTTACACGCTGAATCTTTTTGTGGGGGCAACCACAAAATGTTGAGTGCCACCGGTAGAAGAGGTGTACACTCCCCTCATCATTTGTTTTCTGTAGATATTCATACTGCTAGCAGAATCAGTCATCCTACATACTAAACACTTTACAAATCTGATTTATTTGGATCACAGTCAATGCTAGAAATGTTGCCTGTTATTGTACATGCCCTAATAACATATCTGTAAATAGTTCACATTATGCTGTTGAAGTTATTCTTGTGAAATAGGTAAAATGTTTCTTCAGGAATAATCCTTCATTTGTTCTTTGTTGTGAGGATTTGATCTGTAAAAGGTTTTCTGAACAGTACTCTCTAAATAAAAGTTAGACTTCTTAAAGTTCAGGGGAGCATGCTAGTCACAAACCATTTCTAATAACTTTGTCTCCAGACTCTTCCCTTAGCATATGCATGGATGTCCTTGCTGTATGATCATTAGCGAAGTGTTGGTGTGAAATGCTTAGCAGTATGCATCGTCTGTTAGCTGCTAAAATTATAGAGTATTTCCTCGATATACCTTCCAGAATTAATCATGTGCTAGAAGAAATCTGGTTCATTAATTATTCTTCTTGTATTCACATTGCACCATGTACCAATTCTAGAAACATGAAGTGGAGTGTCACATATTACACTTGGGTTATTAACGGGTTTAAAATTTTATGAAATTCCATTTATCAGTTCTCTAATTTTTTCATCTGTACAAGCAGTTTGACAAGCACTTTGAGTAGATGCTTCATAATGATGCAGATATGCCTAAGAATGATGGGTATATTGATTTTTAAAGAGAAATGAATAGATTTTAAAATTAAGTGGTTGCAATAACAGATTGAAACGTGGTAGAGTTTAAGTACACTATTGCAGGATAATGACCTATAGATATACCACCCAACTGGTTTTTGCTCTAGTACACCATCTGATTGTAAGTGGATGAAATAGAAGTTGTATATTTCAGATTCACACCACATTTGCTGAAGTAAGTCCTCATCAAATATATGATGTACTGCATGATCCAGACTACAGGAAAGTATGGGACCAACATATGATAGAATCACATGACATTGGCTGCCTTAACCCCAACAATGATATTGGATACTATGCAAGTATGTGTTAGTGAACATCATTTACTCTCTGTCATAAGGAAGGAAGCAAATTGTAATGTTCATGAATCACAGTAACTATTTTTGTACACATTTTTTAATGTTGAGTGCATTATCATAACTTTAAAAATATCTTAATTGTGTGCAACTGTAATTTTCATATTTATTGCAAACTTCTTATTCCTCCTGGTCCACTTACACTGCTCATGCTTCAGCCTTTCCCACTTCTTCCACTTCCATTTCTTCATCTTTCTCGTCCTCCTCCATATACATTTCTACTATATGTGCATCTTCTAGGAACCTTTATCTACCAAAGCTGTTCTTCCTCATTTTCTTACCTTTTTCCTTCCTTCTTTTCTTTTCTCTTTTCTCTCTCTCTCTCTTTTTCCCCTGTGTGCAGACTATAAGGAGAGATGTGAGGTTTGGGGTTACCTTGGTAGAGACTGTAAAGACTACTGCCCTCTGGGATGTGTCATTGTGTAGTCAGTACACTGACATTTCAGAGGAACCTTCTGCTTCCTTAATCAGAGTAATGCTGATGAAAGCAGTAGGATTCTCTGAAATGTTAATACACATCTATCAGACTAAATGACAACATAGCCACGAAGGCACTATCTACCAGAAGATGTGTAAAACAATGCAAAGAGCAAAGATACACAAATTTAGGACATGATCATTATTAAACTTTATAATCAGAAGTTGGTGACTGGAGTAAGGCTTCTCTGTGGCCTGTGCTGTGATGTTGGAAATCCTCTAATGGAAGGTGGGTAAGAGTTAATAGCAATAAAACAGACATGTGCGTGTGTGTACGTTTTGTGCATTTCTGAGTAGCACTGACTCTGTCCTAATGTTAAAGTGAGGTTGTGGCTTAGTTTGTAGGCAGCTTGAGACAAATGGTTGTCACTTAGAGCCAAAGGATGGGGAGAGGAAATAGATCTCTGTTTGGGCTATGAGCTACAGTAAACAGAAAATTAGGATAAAACCCACACAACAGGAGGAAAACAACCCTGGTATATTCGGTTCACAGGGATGTTGTGTCACAAAGAATAGTTTTGAATTGGAAAGTCAGTTAACTGGGAATTGTGCTTATACTACAGTGTCTTAATGTTCTGGAAATTGTGCTTGTACTACAGTGTCTTAATGTTCTGGAATTAGCTTGTGCATTCACATTGTACAAACATGTTAGTTATATTGCTATGATGCAAACAACAGAGCCTTATTTGATAAGTGAAGTCTCCTGGGATAAGATGCCTTTTGATTGATAAATATTTACAAATAATTGGAGGTAGCAGGCTCTTCTGAAATGTTTACAGCTATTTACCAATTGGCATTGTGTCTTACCCCATGGTGCATGTGGTAGTTGTGAATGTTCTTTCGTTCAACTCAAATTTGTGTCCTTGTTTCCAGTGTCCTGTCCTGCACCTTTACGGAATAGAGATTTTGTTCTGCAGAGATCATGGTTAGACACAGGACAAGAGCAATACATCATTAACCACTCTGTGTTTCACCGGGATTTTCCCCCAAGAAAAGGCTTTGTTCGTGCAGTATCCTACCTGACAGGTGAAATTAAATATAACAACACATATTATTAAACATGTATATAGCATTGTTCCTTACAGTGTCATGGTAGTCAACAAGATGGACATTACTAGTAAAGGTAGTATTACTTTGTTCTTATGGTGAGGACCACAGAATGTATTCCTAGTAAGGTGAAGGTGCATTATGTGTCATGATAAAGGTGGAAAAGCCATCCCTGTACATGTCTGTGGTGCCCAGTGATGAAGAATAATTTAATCTAAGGGGTCCACTAGGTTGGGTGCTTCCATGCCTGCAGATGGAAACAGAGCTGGCTTTTGAATCATCATGTTTTGTTAATAAATTAAGGGATGGATGAAGTCCCAAAAGATAACATTGTGTCAGTTAACTTTAGTTGTGCTCTATTCTCTGCCTGAAAATGAAAACAGAGCTGGCTTCTGAAACGTTGTGTTTCTTTCAAAAATTAGATGTTGGCCAAAGTCCATAAAGGGATGGTTTTGTCAGTTAACTTTAGTTGTGCTGTATTCTCTGCCTTAAAACAGAAACAGGGCCGGCTTCTGTTGTCATGCTTCTGTAGAGATTGGACAAAGTCTGAAAAAAGAAAATTGTGTCATTTAACTTTAGTCATTCACAATTTTCTCTTTTGTTTACACATGATGATTTGGTGATGGCAGGCCATTGTTTGGCTCTGCATGGTCTGGTTCAGAGCAATCTGGTTTGACCCCTCATACACAAGCTTAAGTACAACCTCGCGTATTTAAGTACCAAATTTAAGGAAAAAATCTTGTCCAGCATTTGAGTAATTATGGTATATTTTTGTGCCAGTACCATCTTGTTGCTTGTATACTTGTAGGGTATGGCCTCAATGGCTTGTGGGTACTACAACACAGCAATAATGGTAAGTCACACTATCTGAAAAACAGCATATGTCATGACATTTTTTGGGAAAGAGTATGTTAGCTGATGTTGACAGTCACTGTGTTATATCTGCAAATGGATGACATGTCATATGCAAACAACTTGGAAAGAGTGTATAAAGTGACTGATTGATTAATTATTATGTTGGCAGGCTTCCTGATCCGTCCTTCAGGCTCCACAGGATCAGAACTTGGATATGTCTCCCAGACTGATCCTCAGGGCACAGTACCTCCGTGGCTAGTCAACAAAGTTACCCAAATATTTGCCCCAAAAGTAAGGAGTAGTGTACAAGTGACAGAAGTTTTTATTCTGCTGCATAACATCCCACAGTTATGTTCATTTTCCAAAAATTGTCTTTAGATGGAGTATCATGAAATGAAACACTAATGTTACAGACATTTACAACGCCTAAAGCAGGAAGTTGCTGTAAAACTTAACTTCATTTTTTTTCAAGATTAAGGCCTTCTTGGATGTAATGCCATATAATTTTAGTTTTTACCCTGAAGTTCAGGGCAGCAGATTTCTTCAAAAGACAGACACTGTACGTGACTGGTTAAAAGAGACTTGTGGGATGCTTAAATGTGATATGGGACAGGGAAGTGGAAATGCAGAGGTTGTAAAATGTAAACCTTTTTGAGGGTGGTACTGCAGTGAATAACAGCAGTTCTATATTGGTTATGAGAACAGTTGAGACAAGACCTCTGGACTACATAGGTAATCTCAACAGAACAAACTGTGCAGTGTTGTTGGCTTGTGGAAAGTTCAAAATACAGTGTAATGAGAGCATGTAAAACATGATGAATATCATTGAGTTGCGATGAGGAAGCAAGGTGGAAATGACTGTAGGTACCGGTAAGTTAGTTGACAGGAAGAGCAGTGATGTACACAGAGAGAATTTGATTATCCATTTTAAGGGGTTGAAGAAAACACTCTTACAGGAAGGTGTTCAGAAATTAACATTCCTGAACACCTCGTAAAGGCCGCCAGTAAGAAGAGGTGGAAGGGACATGTAGTGTCATGTTTGTGAATAATTCTGGTAACTGTATGTTCAGTAATACAGTATTTCTATTTGTATCATTAGACATCCCAACTATCTGCAAGCTGTATTCAATAATTGAAAAGAAAATACACTTTGTTTTGGGTAGGAAGTCTTTGAAGAGTGTTGTGAACAGTATGAGGGTTTAATTGTTTTGGTAATTTTTTGTCTGTGCACACAAGATAGTTGGCACAGGCCAATTAACATGCATCATATTGGGACCCTAAATGAAGTTGTTCCCTTTCCACCTTGTAGAAATTCTTACATCCACATGTTTTTATAATTCATTGCAGGGAATTCAAGAACATGATGTCAAAATGGCCTTGAATGGTATAAGGTTTACATTAGATCAATGCATGTGCACACACACATACAATATATTTCATTTATTGATAATAGTAGTATTGTCATTCCATTTCTCTTCATTCATGCAACTTTTCCATTTATCAATCCTTTAGTGCATTGTGTTGAATGTGAAATGTCTGTGATCTACATAACAACCACAACCTTCCCTGCTTATTTTAAACTTTTGATATAAGTTGCTCTGATTGTCATGTATGTTGTACTTAAAATGTGATGTCATATTGTAGCTGGTGAAGAAACTGTTTAAGGCTTCCAAAGCATATCCTGAGTGGAAGAAAGAAAACAGCCCTAACTGGAAACCGTGGCACAATCCTGAACAAATGATTGCCCCACGTATCTCTATTCAGGATGTAAGTTTTCACTGGACATGTTTAACATACACTGCCTATTTGTCTTCAACTTCATGGTCCTGTAGAAGCATAGAAACTTCTGTTTAGCTGAATGTCTGCACTATCCCTCTCATAGCAGTTAATTTGTTTGTTGATCCTTAACATCACAGCTGAGTGGGTAGCACTCCTGCTTCTTCTTCACAATACCTGGGTTCAAGTCTTGGTCTGAGGCTGACTGTCCTGAGTGACATTTCTTGTGGCCTTCTTCAGTTCTTCAGGCAAATGTAGGGATTGTAACTGAAATTAAACCATTACTTTCTTCCAAATTATCATCTGCTACTGTCATTTTATGCTATGTAGTCTGAGTTTGAAGATATTATGGAATGGAAATAAGTGTGGAAAGAACTAAGGTAATGTGAATCTCAAAACAACCATCCCCAATATAGACTGTGATAGATAAAAAAACAACTGGAGAATGTATAATAATTCAGCTAGCTAGCTGGCTGATAACAAGTGATGCAAGATTTGCACATGAAATTAAATCCAGGATTGCCATGGCAAAAGCAAGGTTCACTGAAAAGAAGATCCTTTCCACCAGCAAATTAGACTTAATTTTCAGCAAGGAACTAATGAAATGCCACTTTTGGAGCATATATTTTTATGGTGCTGAAACCCTGAAACTTCAGAGTGTAGTTCAGAAGTGCCTTGGAAATTTTGATATGTAGTGCTGGAGAAGGATGGAGAAGATCAGTTGGACAGATCATGTGAAAAATGAAGTCTTACGTACAGTCAGGGAGGAAAGAAACATCCTACTAGCAATAAAACGAAAGAATGTTCACTGGTTTGGTCACATGTTGAGTGGGAACTGCCTTCTAAAATACATTATTGAAGGAAAGATAGAGGAGATGAGCAGATGAGGAAAAAGACATAAGCAGCTCCTGGATAACCTTAAGGAAAAGAGGAGATACTCAAATTTGAGAGAGGAAGCACAAGATCACACTCCCTGAAAAACTCGCTTTGTAAGAAGCTATGGACCTGTTGTGTAACAGGCTATATAATAAATGAGTCTGAGTTAATAAAAGCATTATTATTTATAGTATGGAATGTCTGATGACTTAAGGAAGTAATGCCTGAGGTCATTCCAAATGAATAATATTGTATCAGCTCAGGTCTATGGAGAGGGGTAATTTATGATGAATTTAATTGCAACAGACCTGGGTTTTTTTTTGTTTTTGTTTTTTTTTGACATTTTGTTGACTGTGCATCTCAGTATATTTATCTCAGTATTTAACCAACTTGATGCACAAAATTTGTTTCACAATAAGTTTTATTTCATGCCTCTACATGTTTCGAGCACATGTGCTTGAAACGTGCAGAGACATGAAATAAAACTTATTGTGAAACAAATTTTGTGCATGTAGTTGGTTAAATACTGAGATAAAGACCTGGTTATTTTATTAAGAAATGACACAGCTTGGCTGTACATGATATTACATACCATAAACTCATAAAACAGTTGACTTTCACTATTGTAACAAGTGTTCAAAATTTCCAGTTGCCTTTAGCTTTGTACATATTCTTGCTCATTTTACAAAGGAATGGTCATGGGATGAAGATAGTCTTGGTAACTGATACATGTGGCCACTTCAAAATTGTGATGAATTAGGTCCTCGTATTTGTCCTCATAAACAAGGCTTACACGTGGAAGTCAAAGTAGTTGAGGCCCATTGATCTCTACCAGCCAGTGCTGTGGATTTCCCACAGCCACTCCAGTGACTAGGAAAGTGCAATTAAAACAAGTAATAGGGGCCAGTGTAATAGGCTGAGGTCCCCCAGTTAAAGTTGTTAATGTATGGGGTCATGGGTATAAGAAGTTGCAGATAATGGATCTTGGAAATACAAGTCATAAGCATTAGTGCTTGAGTAAGTACTTGTAACAATAGTGCATGGCCTGCTGTATGTTCATATGATTCTGACACTATTCTTGCATCAAGATAACTGATTGTGGTGAACATAATTATATTTTTGTTTTCAGTGTATCAAGCCATCAGATAACATCATTCATGAGACAGATGAAGAGTGCAGTTTTGGTCCAAACGTGAATCACCTGGATGGGAATAGTGACTGATGTTTTAACAATCGTGTGGTAATTGGGTTTTTAAATAGCTTTGCTATAGAACAGTTGTTCTTTTTAAGTACAATGCTTCCTGGATAAGAAGTCGTCGATACAAAGTTTTCTTGTGCAAGCAGTTAGATTTTTGAAGTCCTGCCAAAACTCCCACTAGAATAATGTCAAATTTTCCTGCTTTTAAATTTATCGTGTAAAAAATTTGCCTGTTTTAGAGGTTCATTTGTAGGGATATTCACAAAATTGCGAAAAGTGACTATTAGCTTTATCATGTTTGTCTGTCCCTTTGTCCGTCTGTCCGCATGGAACAACTTGGCTCCCACTGGACAGATTTTTATGAAATTTGATGTTTGAGTATTTTTCGAAAATATGTCGAAGAAATTCAAGTTTCATTCAAATCGGACATGAATAAAGGGTGTGTTACATGGAGACCGATGTATGTTTTCAGTGGTATCTTGGTGAATTCTTGTTAGAATGAGAAATATTTCAGACGAAAGTTGTAGACAGTATTAAAACACACATTTATATTTATATATTTTTTACAAAAATCGTGCCATTTATGAGATAATGTGGAGAAATATAGTAGAGAAGGGCAGGCCACAGAAGACAATAAAGCGCATGCATGTTGCAGACACACACTCACAATATGTAATACTTCTTTTCCACTGCAATAATGGTTGCTCGAACACACCTCAGTGTTACATTTTACATATATGCCTGTCTTGTTTATTTTTATGTTCCTACATAATATGTTTAAAAGGCTTTACAACCATTATTCATTTATAAGTGGTCAAACTGTACCTCAGTAAATAATCAGTTTTAGACCTTTTGATCACTTGCATGCAAACTATTATATGAACATTTCTGGTTCCACGTTATTTCTTCTATTTATTTTTAGAAGCATTCACTATGTTGCACAAAATGACTTTTAGCTTCATGTACGTCTGTCCTCATGGAATAACACTTCTTGTTGGATGGTTTGTCAAATTCTATATTGGAGAGTTCTACTAAAATATGTTTTGTCTAAATTGGACAAAAATAATAGGCACCTTATGTGAAGACCGATATAAGTTTGTGATAATACCTTATTGAATTTATCTTGGGTTGAGAATAGTTTTGTATAAATGTTACAGAGAATTATCAAAAGAGATGTTTCATGTCAAATGAACTCGTTTCCAAAAATTGTGTTAGTTTCAAGCAGATTATATACAAGAAATACAACATAGCAAGAGAAGATTATATACATGTAACTTGGTTGTAGTGTACTCTAATGGTTCATTGACACCATTCATGTTGTTAGGTCACGTTTCTTTGCATTTACCAATATTTTGTTTTTACCATTGATGTAACGCATACTAAATTTAAAAAAAGTGTGTGTGTGTGTGTGTGTGTGTGTGTGTGTGTGTGTGTGTGTGTGTGTGTGTGTGTGTG
>Ga0131853_10022477_pt1 | contig 11412 bp, 3 predicted proteins | sample TergutLab28metaG_FD_92764 | JGI IMG/M metagenome (GOLD analysis project Ga0131853, IMG submission 92764) | Labiotermes labralis P1 segment gut microbial communities from Petit-Saut dam, French Guiana - Lab288 P1 (version 2) (version 2) | ecosystem: Host-associated > Arthropoda: Insects >...
TAATTAATTTTATCTAAGATGGCACTTATGTCTAGCTTAATACGCCCTTACTGATGTCTCCATTATAATATACCTTCACTAAAACAAACTGAGGGCACTTAAATATATTTTTTTTTGCTTGCCATTTTCCAAGTATCACAATAATTAATTTTATCTGAGATGGCACTTATATCCATTTCTCGGCGTGGGAAGTGTGCTGTGTTGTCAATAATGCATCATAATTCTGAATAATGATTTTGATTGAATGCGGATAAAATAATAATTCGTCGAAATCAACATACTTTTGTTTCGTGTTTCTGAAATCATATCGCGGCCATCGAGCTGCATTTTGCTCATGACGGATCGACAATTTGATCGATGCTGTGCAGTTTGATATGTTAGCTAATTCCAAGGAACGGCGTCTTCCTTCAAAAGCTAATAAGTTGGTCAACCATTTCCCAGCATGTTATTAAGTCCAAGAGAACATTACCGTTTTCAAGATTCCCACCACTGGCAACTATCCTGAGCCATATAAATTCTGTCCACACCATTTCAACCTATTTCTATACGACTCTTTTAATATTATTGACGTATCTACAACTCGGACTTCCAAGAAGTATCTTCCTTCCAGTTCTTGCAACCACAACATTGTATGTTTCGCCACTTCCATTGACTTAACTTACCCCATGACACATAAACACACCCAAAATATATGGCGATAAGTGGAAACCACAAAACACATAATACTCTATTCTCCAGCGTCCTGCTACTCCTCCTCTCAGTTCCATATGTCTTGCTCAGCATTCTTTTCTGGAAAGCCCTCAATCATTTTCTCAAATGACCACAACATCTAAACTAGACCATAAAAATTATTTTGGTAACCTTACTCTGAAATTCTTGATGTATCATTTTGAATCTGGGTGAATGTAATGTGCACTGAGAGCCGCAAATAAGGGGTAGCATAATCACATGTATGTGTCGTTAAGAAATGTGTATCAGTGGTATGGTACAACAAGATTATGTCGAAAAACTTGCAAGAAGTAGAACAAATTGTAGAGACGACAGATCAATCATTTGTACATCCATGATGACAAATGCATTTTACTAGTTTCTGTTAAGAGTGTAAATTCCAGTAGAGTGATGTAGCCGTAGCGTTTTAGACTTGTATTCGGATATCACTCTAGGTTGAATATTCGATAATTAACGGAGTTCTTTATTGTGTGTGATTTTTGCTAAACTTCCTCCAGACAAGCTCAGATGTCAAGACCATTCATTTACTACTAAATCTTTATCTACTCAGTATTCACGATCTTCCTTCCATCTGATTCAACTCTGCTGCAAAATGAACTGTGTAGATAACTGACCTAAGAATCAACAGACTTCTTCTTGTCAGCATGCGAGCGTGCAGGCTGGGCGTCACTAGTCGTGAGCAGATTCTGTCCAATGAGGATTCTTGGCATGATGATATCTGCACATGTTTCGAGTGCTAAGTAGATTGCTACTTAACTGTAACGCTACACGTGACATGTTGGACGGAAAAATTAACAGGAAAAATGAACGTTACATACAGCTTCAACGCATTCCATACAGCTCAGGGGTGAGCAAAGTCTGGAGCATTAAAATACTTAACCTGACTTTAGACAACCTTAATGTTTTATTACTTTACTTTTATTTGTAAACAATCCGTGCAAATTTAAGTGAAAATGGGCCAATTCGGGGTTAATATGTCTTAAAAAATTTATAACAGAAATCGCAATTAGGATATGCTGTCCGAATTACCTTCAAACACTTGGTAATATCGGAAGTTGGGAAATGTCAAATAGCGTGTAACTTTTGTGGCGCTTTCGCTCTGTTATGTCCCTAGAATTTAACTTCATGACTTTTTAACAAAAAAAAAAACACAGACACGCGATTATCAGAAATATGTCTTTCCATGTTTTACGAAGCATAGGCTATATTTCCCTCTGCATTTTAGGAAACATTTTACAGTTGATCATAATCTATAACTCTTACACATTTGAAGTTTGCATTTGTCTTAATCAGCTTGTAAAAGGCGAAATTTAAGATAGATCACCCTCGATTTTTGTGTTCAGATCTTTAAGATTTTCTCTGCTCGTATTTCACAGAAAACACTGTCTCGTTTATAAACGCCAATCATGGTAAAATTTTGTCACATATGTACGTAGGTCTTCACATAAGGTGGCTGTTATTTCAGTCTGATTTTAACCAAAACCTGAATACACCAGAGCACTTTAGTAAATATTCCACCCCCCCACCCCCCTCCAAATCCTAAATACGAAATTTCACACAAATCAATCTGGTAGGATTCTCGCTCTTCCTTGCGCAGAGATATCACGAGACTTTACCCAACTGCCTTGCCAAGGCGTGTAATACTTATTCCTAGTCTCTTGAACTTTCTCCAATCCCTTGAAGAAGCTTTCGGGATGCTATAGACCTTTTCTGAAGGCCGTTATTCAAACTGGTTTTATTCGCAGCTAGGTCAGTAGGCACTGGTCTATATACTGACCGGTCTATGTGACGCATTCTGAGTGATGTAGCACTCCTACAATCTGAAGCCAGCTACTCGAGCTGATTATAGGATAGGTATATTTAGTCGTCCTTCTGGAAGTGACAAATAGAGACACGCGCGTGTCATGACGAATGCACCAGCCGAATGCAAGGAACAACTATAGGACTGATCATTTTTTTAATTATTTAGAAATTCAGTCAAGCGTGTTTCTTGGCCAGTTTTGCAACGCCTGTGTGCTGCAGATATTGTACGACATACAATGATGGGGAAAGTCTGTGGAAGAAACGTAGCGATAAATTCAAATCCTTTGTGGGGAGGGGGGGGGGAGCGAAACATAGATATCTTTATTTTGGATAGCTCACCTTGAGAGAAATAATCAACCCTAGAGATCGTAACACGAGGTAGGACAGTTAATCACGATGCACTTAAATACTACACCTTATTCCCTTATAGAAATACCTTTCAGCAAAACTTCCCATCCAATTCTTTCTTTCTACTCTGTATGTATAATGAGATACTAGGCATGCAGCTAATTAGGTGGAAGCCGAGATCCAGGAACGTTCTAGTTTAACATAGCAATTCCCTTCTCTAACATTCAACAAACCTAAGCAAGAAGACGCCCACTCTTGCGGCGAAGGTGTAAAATGATATTTTGCACGCCTTTCATTGCTCCTTCTGTTTCCTTTCGTTAAAGATGTTATAGGGGTTCTGAAGACCTAGCTAACAAATTACTGCGCTACATGCCAGAAGGTCGCCGTTTCGATTCTCGATGGTATCATTGGAATTTTTCATTGACATAATCCTTCCGATCGCACTATGGCCCTGGGGTTGATTCAGCCTCTAACAGAAATGAGTACCAGGAATATTTCTTAGGGGGTAAGGGTGGTCGGTGCGTAGGACTGACAGCCTTACCACCTTCATGCTGACTGTCTTGAAATCTGGGCGCTCAGCCTCCTAGAACCCTCAGGGCCTGTCCAGGCTTGTAATGGGATTGCTTTACCTTTTAGCTAACAAATTAAATAGATAAGCAACGGCATGACGCAGAGCCATTCAGTAAATAAATAAAACTGTCAACACAAATAAATCTGGTACTTTTTATTGCAGCAACATGTTTCGACCCAGTGTCACCAACAGGCTTATATCCCATGTTGCCACAATAAACAGTACCAGAGTTAGTTTTGTCACCGGTTTTATTTCTTTTCTATCTGATCTCACGAGAACACAACCGGATGTATAACTTTGATATTGTTAACGTAGAGTCATTTTTGAGAAGCTAATTGTCGTGTAGCTTGTCAAGAAATCCCAGCCTTTGTTGTAACCCTGAATTTCATCACCCCTTTTACAAGATCTCGCCATTAGTCTCGACCCTGAGATGCGTTGATTGAGTCCATACGCACTTATTGTTTATTGGTGTCCTCTATAATACTTTCCTCACATGCGAGTCTAGGTCTAGGTCACCATAGTTGTCTCTTCCCTTCAGGAATTCCGACTGATTTCTGTATTTCTTGTGCCTCCAATGCCTGCTACATGCTCCACCCATTCGACAATCCATCATCACACGCACAGAAATATGAATTTGACACAACTGCTGGACGAATCCAGGAAAGATAAGGATTTCAAATTGCCCGTTGTGTGCCGTATCAGGCTTATATTTTTCGAATATGCAGACGTATTTACAATTATGTTTTCAAGTCAAAATGAATAGCAAACGTGGAAATATTCTTGCAGTTTTAAGAAGGCTTATTTATCTTTACGATCAGTGCTCGCAATATGGCATTCTCGGCGTTCAGAATGTTAAAAGATCAGAAAATCGACAAAACTCTAGATATCTGTGTAGGTCTATACTGATTATGTAGAATGTCAGAATGACATATATAACTCTATGGAATGTTCCAAAATACTACAGTATAAAACACTTCTTGATGGAAGAACAGTGGGTCATGCAGTTGGGCCTGTTCGACATACGCATTTGTGCAAAAGAGCACATGATCAGAAGACGGTCACGATACGAAACATCCTGAATAAAGTTATACATATTCCGTTTTTTTAATATTTTACACTCCAACTACATGTTTCGGCCTACAGTGGTCACCTTCAGGGAGGTGGTTAGCAAAGGAAAGGGTAAATTTAATATTATGCATTTTGCGTGCATCTATAAAACAAAATGATATTTTACTTTTGTAAATAAAATATAGATACACGAAAAATGTAAACTATTAAATCTACAAATGCCCAACTTGTGGCACAATGTGCCATAATTTAGTATTAAACTTTTCTAAAAAAAATGGAAAGAGTATTTATGGCTAATTATATTACAGATATGCAGATATAAACCTCGAATACCTGTTAAAGAATTTTTTAATGTACCTTGCATCTGGTACAGTTTATTTTCCAGACCAAAAAATATTTTGCATTTGTTGGTCTGGATAATGACCTGTTAAATAAATCACATTATAAAATGTTTATAACTTGGAGCAGATTATATTAATTCATAAGTATCGTGATACTTTTTTTGTTCAAATGCAAACAGACATCAAATGCAAGAGTAACCAGCTCGTTATTCAGGGTTTATCCTTGTGTAGAAGTGACTGTTTCTGTTGCAGTAGGTAATTGGTAACCCAGTAAATGATAAAGTGATCCCGTTACAGGCCCGGTGTGGCTCAGAGGGTGGGTAAAAGTATAGCTCTACTCTTCCATGACCGCGGCACTAGAAGGTGGTGAGTGGTCAGCAGCACGCCCCGGCCGCACTTTACCCTCGGGAAAGACCCGGTACCCATTTTACAGGTGGATGGGTGGGCCCCAGGGCCGGTCTTTACGGGCGGAAAATCTCGTGCCCACCGGGATTCGATCCCGGACCGTCCAGCCCGTAGTCAGTCGCTATACCGAATGAACCACCCGGACCACTGGTAAGTTAGTATTTACATAAATTTCAGCGGGTTACCCTAATCGCGTCTGTAGCCTACACGCAAGTCTTTTAAACATTGTGGACCTTCCATAGGTAACGACTTTGCAATATTTTCAATTTCTATTCAGGAATCTTTCCTGATTTATCCATTAGCTATTAAAATTTCAGGCCTTCGATCCTCTAGGATTTTATGCAGAGAAAGCTAGTAGTTGGTTACGGACGTTTCAGGACAGCCTATCGGTAAACAACTACTAATTTACACTGCTTAACGTTCCAGAAGGGCAAAAGTCTCAGTTACACCGCGGCTGAATTGGAAATATCGTATGTTATTAATTCCTTCTGCTAACAGTCACTTCTTACGCTGCTGGGAATTTATTCCTATGTTTTCGCAGAGTACAACCAACAAGATGCAACTTTTCACAATTTATCTATTTCTGTAAGACGCTCTGCATGTTGCAGACGGTTTTTCCGTCCATCATCAGGAGCTCAAAAATGTACATACAGCGTCAGGTATTTGTCAGACCGTTACTGCTACCTGGTGCTAGCCTGGCCAGGCTAACAGCAGGTAGCAGTATTGGTAGAGCGTCTTACACAAATAAATAAATTGTGAAAAGTTGCATCTTGTTGGTTGTACTGTGCGAATATATTAGCGATGCACGGACCTATCAATGTTAAATTTATTCCTATGTCTTCTTTGACTAAAGGGATGAAATTCAAGCACAATCAGGAGATCGTGCCTGTTTGTCTGCACGTTTCATGTAAAACTATAATTAATCGGACTTATAAAAATCTTTGTACTTGTAACCCACATTAAAACTTTTCCGATTAGTTCAATTTTGCCCTTGTGTTGTCCCTATTTCATAACAAGCCCAAGTAGAACAACATTCAGTTTCTCTAAAACAGTTCAACATATAAATGCTATTATGCTGTACTTTAAATACATATTTAGTTATTTATGCAACATTTGTTTGAAACATTTTTCGAAGTGGCACTTATTTAATTAAATAAAATTGCGAAAATTTTCTTGTTCTATGAAGTGAAAATATCTAAAGAGTTTTCTTCACGTCAGCAAATCTGTATGCACTAAATGAACAAAAGGAGCAATGAGATATGTAAAACACTAATTAAAACAAAGTGATTGGAAAATGCATGTTATCTGGTAAAATATATGTTTCCAATCTGCCCCTCCCTCCCTTTTTTTTCAGATTAAGAGGCTTCGGCGAGCAAAATTTATTAACCTCGCACTTAATATGGCTCAGTCAATTTGCTGGACCCTGCCTTACCTCTAAGACGCTAACGAAGAATATGAAGTACGGGGGGTGCCATGAGCGAAGAAACAGTAGCACACCCTGCTGGCTGTCGGCTGAAGAAGACCGTTTCTTCGACGTTGACTCGGTGAGCTTTCTCTGTTCTTCATGATGAAGGCACTCACAGACGGGAAACTCTTCGGGAGATATCAGCTGCACTAATACTTCGGCACCTCTGTCACTGACATCCATCTGGCTCGCCCACTGGCCCACTCCGTTTATAACGAACTCTACTGACTTAACATCAATATACATTCCCAGAATCGGATACACGTGGGTCAGAAATTAACAGTTTTATACAAAAGTAAGACACAGAATACAAGCAACATTTCCTTATTTCTTTCTCGCACAATCAACAACAACGCAGACAGCAGTAATTATTTGTACGAAGCTGACGTCATCTGTCGCTTCTGTGTAAAACATAAGCAACAAAACGATCTAAGTGGCTGCGTGAAATAAATACTGCGGACAGAACACAAGCAAGCGTCTTCCAGAAACAGAACACAAGCAAGCGTCTTCCAGAAACAGAACTGCAGCGTTTAACACAATCCCTGTCCTTTCATTGTGCGACGTTTTTTCTACATATGAACCTAAAGGGCCCCATACACTCTAAGTTAAACTGTGCAGTTTAACTGTGTAAAAAAAAAACCGCACGAAAAACTGAACTGTGTGTTCTCTGGCACAGCACAGTTTTCCCATCAGGTTTGTCTTTTTTTTTTTTTGTCAGTTCTGTGTGTCTTCTTGTGCTTATGACTATGGTGGATAAAAATAAGGCTGTAGTTTGCTGTTTGCTAGCTACATCGGCCATAGCCTTATCCGAAAAGAAGAAAAGAAAGCGTAAAATGTGGAGTAAGAAGTGGTATTTGAAAAGCAATATATCATGCGATGTTCATCTGCTGAATTAATTGCTAGAAACGGCTGTGCCTTGAGATGATGCCATCGTGGTGTTGGCAGGAAAACTGAGGAAACTGTGGGATTCCCTGAGTGAACTGTGCGGTTCTCTCTGTTAAAGACAACTAGAAAGGACAGTTCTGAGGTCTGCACTATTGCCTGTAAAAACTGCGCAGTTTACTCAGTTTTTCCGTCAGGTATTACGTCGCACAGTAAAATCGGTCAGTGTAACTGACAGTCTATAGCGCCATTTAAATTACACTTTTAACGTCATGGGTTTAGTTCATGTGTGCAGCTTAATGTGACAGCTTACAGCCAGCCACCTTACGGCCTTCTAGGATGTCATGTTCTGTAGTCTAGTAGCTAGGTACCAAAGTTTTGGAGGATCCTTCTGACTCCGTCTTCATATAGCTCTTACCCTGAAGATGGAAGCAGAAAGTTATGTGTAACACTGGTACTTATCTTTGAAACTACACTTCATCACATACTATAAGACCGCACTCTTAACATTTGTCACTGTGAGGAACAAAAATCTTATTAAATATCTCTATTTTAAACCCATTTTGTGCTGGAAAGAGACTAATAAAAAAAAGGTACAAATTTTTACCACACTAAAAGGCGTAATATTCTTCACCTAATGTACTTTTAATGTAGCAGTCTTTGTTGAAAGATCTTCCGTATTTTAAAGGCAAGCAACTCAGCAACACTATTATGCGTTGAAATATGTTTATTGTTTCAGATCCACACAGTTCAGTAATGTAAATAGAGACCACGTGAAGACGTGGTGATGAGGAAGGGAGAAGACACCTCCGCCTGCTGAGAGCTCTGTTTGCTTCGAGAACTGTGTATAAATCTCTGAGTAGCACACATTTTATAAGGACCGCCTCTGTCTTGAGCACGTCTCTATTTATTGCAAACCTTTTTCCGGCACCCGGAAGAAACAAGAAGTTTTTGTTGCAGACTGTTTTTGTAACTACATATAAATGTGTATGTAACCTATACGTAGGCCTACATCATACCTCAACGCTCTTAACAACATTATAATAGGCCTATTCATTTTCAATATCGATTACTGTGTCACACAGTTCCTCCTAGCACTTCTATATCCATATATTCCTACTTCCTGACAGATGTCTCACGTCCTTGCCTGCTTCTCATTCTGTATGTGTAAAGAATTCCTATCAAACTGGTGAGTTTGTTTATGATACACAATAAAACCAAAAATCCGCCCCCTAGCTACGAAGATTTCTTAGTTATAGCTATGGAACCGAAAAGTAAATACACATATCTCGTTGACGTTTCAAAGTTCTGGCCATAAAACTATATACACATAACTAAGTCTAGGCAACATTCCAGGAACTTACTTTAAATCTGGTTACTCTTCCACAGTTCGAAGTTTACACTAATGCCAGTTTAGTACCTCTGACTATGGAGAATTCAACTTAAGAACATGGTGCATTAACCCAAATATGAAGGTTCACTACCATTAAAACCTTAAATCTTACGAAGTTTGAGAAGTTTCCTATGACATAACGTCCAAGCGAAGCTTCGTCACAAGTATCTTTATCGTTGCATCGTGCATTCAATAGTTTATTTAATTAATACACCAACGAATGCACATATATTCATTTAATGATCTAAAATTCACATTAAAACACTTAAAATGCTCCTACTTGTTTCGATCATACGATAATCCTCAGGGAGCATACATTGTTCCTTGCTAAAGTGTTGTGTTGAGTTGGTGCTGTGGCAGAATGCTGCCACAGCACCAACTCAATGTAACGATGTAAATCACTAAGTGTTTTAAAACTATAACTTTAGCAAGGAACAATGTATGCTCCCTGAGGATGATAGTGTGATGGAAACACGTAGGAGCGTTTTAAGTGTTTTAATGTGAATTTTAGATCATTAAATGAATATATGTGCATTTGTTGGTGTATTAATTAAATAAGCTTCGTAACAAGTGTTTAGGAAGTTCACACAAACAAACACAAACGCAGCCTTAATTACGCCAAAACTATTGCACAAAAGAAGGAGACTGAATACTAGATAATTTGATGTCACTCCCCGGACAAGGTAGGTAAGAAAGGAGGAATCTGGCCTTACTACGTACAAAGGCCCTCCAGCAGCAGCAGTTACAATCTTCTGCCATTACGGGAAGTTCAGATTTCTCTTTGTGCCTATACGTATTTAAGGACTCTCAGTCTTTTCCTTCTATTCATATAAAACAATTCGTCTGTTTATAATTTTTATTTCACCGATTGCAAAACTAAACGATTCTTGTAACATTGGTTAAATTCGTTGATGGAAACCATTTGCCACGCTGAATTCCACCAGCGGAATGTTGTGTTATGGCGCCAGATGAAATTTGCAGTCTGATTAGTGACGTTATACTTCCTCCAACACAGATATTCTTTGTTTTAGAACGGAATTAATCAACTCCTTTGCATTCTTCAGTCTAAATACTTAGCGTGTGTTAGAGGGGGTAACTTAATCGATAAGCTAGTTACTGTCCATTACGTTAAGAGGGGTTAACCATTTTTTCTACATTTGTTTGTTTTTACATTTTGAATAAATATTTAGATTTATATCTCTGCTTAAATTTCTCAAACCTGGCATAACTCTTGACATAACCAAAAATGCATTTCCGCTGTTTGAATTTCACAAACATTTTTGTTCTTCTCAAGTCCTGAATAATTTCCACACGGAGCAAGATTCCAACAGTTCATAACAGTAAAATTAATAAGTGTAAAAATAAACACAACTTTATTTGTAGTAATTTTACAGAAACATATTTCGAACGTAAAGGTTCATTATCAGGCTGCAAATTGATAAAACACTTAAAGCGTTATGCAATTGTTTTGCTAAACTGAATTCCCAATTTTTACAATCATGTTTGTTTTATTTGTTATTTCTTCCGGCCTTCGTACTCTTCGGAAAACTGCTGATGGTCGACAGTACTCTACGCCACAAATTTCTAAAAAACAGGATGAAAGAAAACTTGACTACAATTCTACGTAATAAAACGATCCTTTTCCTCACACCAGGTTCCATGTTTTTTACATCAGTGGTTGCAGTTAAGTGCATATACTCAGCATTTGGAACCATTTTACTCATTCCGGTGTTTTCTGGATTGAAACTGAAATTCAACGTGTTAATCACTGAACGCCCCATGGGTAATTTTTGTACCACTATATTTAGCAATAAGAAGTTCTACGCTTTACCCAGAGAGCGCATTTGTATGTTTCGCATGGTTCTAAAAATAAACAGCGAATATTTCTCTGTACAAAATTAACTGACTCGTTTTTATTGGGAACTGTAGTGGTTTAATGTGCAGTCGCAACTGAACGTTGAAATAAAATTCAGATTAATTTTCGTATTTAAATGGTTAAACACAATCAAGTCTGATTTCAGACATTCACCGACCTTATAGTCACGTAAGAATAAGAGTGTTAGATACGACACATACATTCCTGTGTCTGGTCAGTCGGAACAACTCTGATAACTAAAAATTATATGTGCGTGTCTAATTTAGTTTATAAACTGCCATGAATTTTATCAGAAAGAAAAGATAATTTTAGATATTTTGGTGGAAATACTGGTCTCACATATTGTCTCATTGCTTCATGTTTTAATGCACAGATACGTAGACCATGCACAAGTAATAAAAGTACACAAGTATGTGTGCAGATAGGCTAAGGCTTTACCATACAGAATGTAGACAGCAGTAAGGTAAAATAAATTATTTTTATTTGGCTTAGATTAGACAACCAATCAACATTACTAATCTTATTAATCAA
>Ga0131853_10022480_pt1 | contig 11410 bp, 6 predicted proteins | sample TergutLab28metaG_FD_92764 | JGI IMG/M metagenome (GOLD analysis project Ga0131853, IMG submission 92764) | Labiotermes labralis P1 segment gut microbial communities from Petit-Saut dam, French Guiana - Lab288 P1 (version 2) (version 2) | ecosystem: Host-associated > Arthropoda: Insects >...
CAAAGTTAACATAACGAAGTAATTCACTGAATGTTTTAAATTATAACTTTAGCAAGGAACAATATATGGTCCCTGAGGATGATCGTGTGATCGAAACATGTAGGAGCGTTTTAAATGTTTTAACGTAAATTTTAGATTTCTTGAATAATATAAAAAAGGTAAAAAAGGTAAAGCAGTCCCGTTACAGGCCTGGAGTGGCCCACAGGGTTCCAGGAAATTAAGGTTCCCAGATTTCGTGACTACGGCACAGGATGGCGGTAAGTTTGTCAGCCTTACGCACCGGCCGCCTTTACCCCAAGGAAATATTACTGGTACTCATTTCTGTTAGAGGCTGAGTCGACCCCAGGGCCATAGTACGATCGCAAGGATTTTATGTCGATGAAAAATCTGGAATCGAACCAGCGACCTTCCGATTTGTAGCACAGCGCCTTAACCACTGTGCTACCGCGGTCCCCACTTCTTGAATTATATATATATATATATATATATGCATGTGTTGGTGTGTGTAATTAAATGAATCATCACGATTCTCACACTTAGGTCTGCATCCCTTGTAAACAATGAGGGTTTGTCCCTCCCTTCAATTAATTAACTGCTGAAGGTTGGTCTCGATCTTCACACTTTCCACCACCCCATCTATACGAAAATTATCACTACTATCCATTGACTCGAAAGGATAAAAACCAAAACTTAATGCTGCACAGAACTGCTGATACTCGCGGTAGGCGTTGGTCAGCTGGTAGTCCGGGTTTTTTATTTTATTTTTTTAATGCCAGAAACGTTCGTACGCTCACACGTTTCGGAGGAACGAACCTACACGGTGTCAAAACTCTGAAAACTGTCATCCACAAGACTCATACTTAACAATCAGAAATAAAATGTACGAATGCCCACCTTATACAATGCAGTTGTGCTTTTCACGCGTCCGGATGTAATTCCCTGCCGAACGATGTGATACGTTAGTCGTATTCCGTAGTGACGGTTTACCGCTATGCTAGACTGCTTAGTCACCTACGCTGGACTCAACGATTAATAACCGTCAACGGTTTTTTTAGTCACACAAGGTGTCTTCTTCTTCTTCTTCTTCTTCTTCTTCTTCTTCTTCTTCTTCTTCTCCTCCTTCTTCTTCGTATTTACCAAACATTAGCTCAGTGATGCCCGTTTTAAATTTCTTTCCCGCTGTTTCATAAAGCATGACTACGAATTTTCGCACCTGGCGAACACTTTCTAACATCAAATGTTGGGCGCCTCATGATTCAGCATATAAATGCGCAATGCTTAATCCACTTTCTTTAAAAATGTGTATGTACAGACTAACAACAAAAACAACAAGTTATGTCTTACATGTGAACAGGAATGTTTAAACACCAGCAAACTGAATTGTCACGAGTCGCCGTATGAGTTTAAACGATACAACTACGTTTCATATTCCCATACCATATCTGGTTGGCCAGCTGTTTGAGAAGCAGTAATATAATCCACTTAATGAAACAGTCATTAGTCTAATACATACCTGTGTACCAAGTTGCTCGTAATGCATGTTAATATATTAGTGGAAAGTTGTAAAAAACAGTGTCGACATCAGCAAACGGAAATTATCAAGTTTCCACATTAGACTGCTGGTCCAGCGGCCAAAACCTATTGCTACTGTCATGTTAGTTTAAACTTCATAAACGGAAGAAACTGACGACTCTATCAGTTATTGCAATCGTATCTTCCAGAATATCAAATTTCGCTGCAGCAGAAATCCGGAAGCAAAAATTCCCTTTCCAAATGATATCAGAAAATTATGACAATTCGATTTATAAACCTGACATAAATTTCATAATATTAAGACCAGGACAGTGAAAAATCCGTAAAATTGTCCTGCCGCTCCGAACTGTTCTTCAGGCCTTTTACAAAATGTATACTACAACCTGCATACAGCTATTGGTACCGCACCCCTTTCTGTATCCTGTATACAGCGCGACTTGCTCAACGCTTCCATGCAAAACACCTTACAGCTGTCTGAACACATTTCCATTAATTCGTCACTAATATCCAGTAAGCTTTAAAATAAATCTCGAAAGGTTTCTACAATAAATTAAGAAAGACATGCACAAGGTCTGAGGTTCTCGCGATGCTGACGATGACGATTAATAAAGGTAAAAGGGTAAAGTTCACCTCAGAACAGGCCACGACATCCCAGAAGACTACGTACTTGACGAAAGTTAGCACATGTGCTGACTTTCGTTTCCCAAGGTACTGTACATCAAGATCCAGCACATTTATACACTACTCTACAAATAAATGTCTACACTTCAATTATTTGACGCTTCCATACCGCGTCAGCTGTGTACAAAAGGGGCCAGTTTAGTTTTATGCGGTATTACTTTAGTTTGACCCCTGATGTTGGTCCCTTGCGGACCGAAACATGTAGCAATATTCAACGTGATATTATTATATAAATAAATAAGGAACAACTTTGTGCATTTTGTTGATTTAGTGTCGTGAATTATAACTACTCTTTCTTTAACCTCGACGCTAGATATGTGTGATTGGTTAACGCCACGCTCCAGCGCTTTAGGCCAGGGAAGAGACCCGGTACCCATCGCAGTGGAGGCTGGGTGAGCCCCATGGCCGGTCTGGAAGGTGCGAAAAAATCTCGCCCTCCGCCAGGATTCGTCCAGCCAGTAGCCAGTCGCTATACGGACCGGGCTATCCCGGCCGACGATGACGACTAATGCCTTCTGGATAGTTAAGCCTTCTACTCAGGCAAAGTTTCCCGACGTTTTGCTCAAGCCCTCAAGGCTAAAAGAAACAGGTTTCTTCAACGTGGCTGAAAGGCGTCATATGCCAGAAGAACACAAGTCAATAAACAATATTATTTGCTTCGAATACATTTAAAAAACCAATTAAATCCATAAAAATGTCAGCACTCCGTCTTCGCTCAATTACATGTTCAGAGTGAACTGCCCTAAATACTACTGCAGCAACTTTTACAGCAGCCACCATCCTGACACGATAAGCAGCTGGAATAATTACAACTGACAACCCCACATTCAAGTATACGTTATGTTAATTGGTGGGCACCAAGTAAGTACTCCTTTTCATAAGCAATCGGTATAGGTCTCAATCCAACAGCAAGATCTAGTTGCAGGCGTATCCTGTCTACGCCCGGTACGTTCTGATATTCAGTGCGACTACATTCGTTTCAGCAGAACGCAGGAAACAGGTAAAATATAGATCGAAACTGTGATACATGAACTACATTAAGTACGATACTAAAATACTAATAAAATGAAAGGTCAGCAACTGCGAGACAAAGTGCCAATTATGTCAGACATAAAAGGTACAGGTAAAGGTAAAGTTCACCCTAGAACAGGCCACGAAGGCCCAGAGGGGAAGAAGAGTTACAGATCTTCTCTTTCTTTAACCTCGGCGCTAGATGGAGGTGGGTGGTCAACGCCACGCCCCGGCCGCTTTCCCCCCGAGAAAGAACCGATACCCATTGTACAGGAGGCTAGGTGGGCCCCAGCGCCGGTCAGGACAGGTGCGAAAAACCTCGCCCCCACCGGGATTCGATCCCTAGACCGTCTAGTCCGTAGCGAGTCGCTATATCGAACACGCTATCCCGGCCCCTTATATCAGACATATTCCTACTCATAGTCTTAAGTTACAAAACAGACATACATGATTCCAACAACAGTATGCGTACGTCGGAACACACGACATGCCTAAACAATATGACGAACACGAGAGAAGAAAAGGTGAGATTTAAGGTTCTCAGGGCCGTTCCTATAAAGATAATGTCTTCTTGCAGGTGATACCGTGTAGCCTTGAGAAATCTGCCCACGTTTCGGCGGGACATACTAACTACAGGTTCCGAGTATAAATGAAGGTAAAGAAAACAGGTTCTTCCGAGACGCCGGTATTCAGGATTAAACAGGTAAAGAACAGAATAATTACAGGGTAAAAAGAGAAGTCTAAGCCCTTCAAAAAGTGATAAGAACAAAACGACTGTCGCCTTTTAGAGTAAAAGAAAATTCGCACCAATGCGAGAGCATATTACGGTAATTGTAAAGCAACAGAGTCGACGACAGACCTGGATGACAGTCACGTGCGAAATAATTCAGACGTTAAAACACGGAGAGAGAGAGAGAGAGACAGGGATATTTTAATTTAATTACCTTATAAATGTATTCATCAAAAATAAAATTGAACAAACCGGTAACACATTTGGTCGAAGGAAAAATATTTCATTAATATGTGAGATTTAGGCTATGACGGCGGTGCTGCTGAAGATGCAAGTTCTACCGAACATTGCGCCGTGTACACTGGTAAAGTTACTGACATTTCAATGGAACATAATGCCTCCTTCTTCAGTCATGTACTCTACGAACATTTCCTAGACACTTTCTTATTCGCCAGATGACAAAGTTAATCACAAAGGAAGATCTACAGTATTCCGTTTTCATTCCAGGAGACACTTGGAAAAAAAATCGTATGAAAATTGAACTAACAAAATATGTGACATGGCTTTAGAAGAAAAATACCCAATAAGCTGCACGGTAATTCTTTAAAAAACCAATTGCGCAGCAAGTAGGCCTACTACATTTCAACTAAATACGATACACTACTTCTTAAAACCCTGCGTTTAACTTCGTCAAACGCTAATATTTGCTCAGACAGTCAAGAGTCTCTCCGAATGCAATGGAACCCAAGTTTCGTCACCGCATTCACAACAGCCTGCCACAAGTCCCTATCCTGAGTGCGTTTCTCTACTTACGCTGACAAAGAAATCAACTTAAACAGCGTCTAATTACTGCGTGGCGAATTTTTTAACTCAGAACAACGGACGTTCATGGCTGTAAATGCTCACAGCCTCCTCTTAAAATACACAGCGGTTCTATAGTCAAATCCATCGGACAGGATATACGTGTACTTATTTTCTATATAATTATCATTTTATTCCAGATGGTGTACGAAGCCCAGCAATGCCTGTAGTTTCTCCCGCTTCATAAATTTCAAACTTACCCTTCGCAGGGAAAAACACGGCGCAGATCTCTCAAAACAGACGTGTGAGACTCACCTGAAAAAAAAAGAAAATTTAAAAATGTAAAATACTCTTTTATATGCAATAAAATAGGGAAGAATATACGCATAGGGAATGTCATCCAGTAGGATGGGAAAATCAACCTAAAACCTTTCGGCCGGCAGCACATTCTCTGAACAAACATCCCTCACTGTCATTTTGCTTCTCTCCTTTAATTCACCAACATGCTTTCAATAACTGCCCAATGTGTATGAGTAATGCTGTTTAATATTCACCTTCAATTCGGCCACCTAAAAATTAGTTTTAAACTTACTCATTCACTCCTTGTTCGGATTGTGAACCTTATAAAGAAACCTGTATGTACAAACATAGAAATTATCGGCAAACGGTTTTAAGTCTCTCCGCAACCGACAGCGAGTCATTCTGGCCATCTTCGCGTCGAGCCCCCACCGGGGCGCATAACGAAACCTTATTAAGTAGTCAGTCAGTCTGACCTTTACACTCATTGTCACCTTGAGGCATCCTCTCTGTCTTGTGACAAGTGTTTTGGTGCGTCCCAATTACACGTATTTAAAAACGTATATTTCGAAAGAAATAAGTAAATTAAACAGTATTTACCCTAAAAAACATACAGGCCCATTAGTCCTTTATCATTCCAAGCTCAGTGAATGAGACTATGTCGTGCCAAGTGTAGCGTACACTGTATTTCATCAGCAATAGTTTAGTTACTCAACTGGTCGAATATTTGTCTAAATTATACATACGAAACTTCAGCTCCAATCCCAAAGAGAAGACATTCTGCAGGTCAACCAGCAAATGATGTTTCGGGCGAAAGTTGAATTAATTAGGATAATCCTTCGTAATACGAAAATACGCAATGTCGGCACAATGGAGTATTTCTTAATTCTAAAGTAGGTGGTACATACATTTACCATTAGATTTTAAGTAATTAATTTAGTCTACTAACGAAAGAACTGGCTGAAACGATAAAGCTATTCACTTGATATGGAGAGTTTCGGGTTCGAATCTCGACGGACACATCTAGATTTTCGTGATTTTTTTTATTCCCTCCAACCGAAAGCTGAGGCAGTAGCCTACATTGCATTAGGGTAAAAGCTAATTGCTCCCAGTTATTTCCGGTTTATCGACCCTCATAATTCTCTTACACAATCTGACGGCATGTAACTACTGGTAACTTTCTAAAATTTCGGTAAATGTGTAGACATGTCTCACAACTTGCACGGTCACAGAGAACAGCAAGCTTTGTTTGCCATTGTCACTTCGTTCTTGAAGCAGTCAATAAATTCAATGTCAGCGAAATACAGCATAAAATGTAATGTCATTTTTGTTACAATAAAAAATCCAGGTTAATGCTAAATACGGATTTAGACAAATAAAAACAAACCTCTAGTTGAGTTTCCAGACGTTCAGAGCAGTGCTGTTGTAAATTCCGTTATTCTTGGTTACAACGTTGCGTCACACAAAAAACCGGTTCCCGACGTTGCCAACGAAGGTAGTGAGTGCCTTCGAAACGTCGGGAACTGATTAGGTAGTGACGCAGAGTCATATCCTAGGATAATAGAATCCTAATATACCTGGGTGGTCAATACACGAGGATGACGGTATTTTACAGCTGAATCATACATAATAAAACAGCAAACGTTTATGCAGGCTTCAGTAAGTTACGCCTACAGTTGAATTTTTGTAAAGACTGTACAAAATAATTTGTTGCCTTGTTTCAAGTTGAGGTGAAGTCCGTTTCCTCATACGTGGTCACACTTTTAAGCAAGCTACTAGAGTGAGACGCCTGGCAAAAGTTGATAAAGAAACGAATAGAAACATAGCCAGAAATGGAAAGTGGTTTTTAGTTCCGGAAATGACGATATAATTTACGGTATAGTATTGGTTACATACTGGCTGGCATACGCAGTATTTCCGCAGAACCAGTTCGACCCACGACATCGCACGACCTAACGGGCACATCGGCAACTTCTCCCAGATAACGGGACTATAAAAGAAATGAAAGAACTTAATACCAAGGTTTTAAAAATTTAACATCGACTTAAAATGACAGTATAGCATGGCGGTACTTTACTGACCTCCTGAAGCACGAATATGCGCAAAATATTTTAAAGGACTTTTGTAGATAGTAAGAAAATAAGGAAAAAAAGAACTGAAGAAAATAACAATTCTAATCGTACTTAGCGGTCTCCCTCTCTGAAAATACGCAACTCGAACCTAAAGATGGAGATGCCAGATTCTTCCGAAACGTAGTCAAATAACTGCAGCCAAAGGGCGCGTTCAACATCAACAAGGTAGCTTACATATCCATCACGAACTGTGGACATTAAGAGCAGGAGAATAAATGCAATTGCAATACAACGTGCAACACTGTAGTCATAAATAAATGTGTTTGTTTAGAAGAACTGCCTGTAGGCTAACGACAATTTATTAGATTGTATGGGCTTCTGTCACACACAGGTTTCAATGTATGTGCAATGAACAGGCCTCTGAAATGACAAGACAGAACTCCCAATATGTATCAACTTCCGTTTGTATTTTAGCCATGAAACGTATTCAGAAAATTTAGGACCTGAATCAATACTATAAAAAAAAAAAAAAAGGCAAGTCGCTCTGGTGTACGCCACGAAGGCATGTGAGGTAGGCGAAGTACACCTGCAGTCATTCTTAACCTCAGCACCAGATGGACGTAAGTGGTCAGCTTCACGCCCCCGCCCGCTTTACCGCGGAAAAAAGCGCCCATTGCCGACCGAAAAGGAGCTTGCGTGGGCCCCAGAGTCTCTCTGGACGTTCCTGGTGAAGGGCAACATCTCTTTGCCCCTACTGGGGAAGTCGTCCAGCCCGTACCTTAGACATTACACCGACGCATCTTTGTAAGTTCCCTTCTTTTGTATTAGCAGCTGTTTTGATTAGAAACTGACATCTTCCGTCCCGTGGAATTGGCACTTCTTAACTTCAGGACGGGTGTTCATGTCTGGGCATCATGGAAAATGAACAAAATCCTATACAGAACAAGAGCAAACTACTCGTAATACGTTGGAAAGAAATTACAAATCAAAGTTAAGAAAAGATAAATTGCACATAATTATAATAAATATAATAACAGTCCCGATGCGGAATTGTACAAGTAAGAAAGTACAGAAGGCAACAAGATATAACAGGTAAAAACAATTTTTTTTCTCGTGATATCTACCGACATCATCAGCATCTGATCCGGTTAACTCTTTAAAGACGAAGCGCAGACTGCTTTATTGAAAGGCTCATTTCGTACCGCGCAGTAAACACTTTTCATCTCGGTTATAAAAACCAGTCAGTTTATGATGTAAGTGGCACAAGTCGCTGTTTGTTACGAGAAAAATACAGTGTGGGCAGAGCGTACAATTGTTGAATGATAAAACTTGTTGGTGCATCACGTAACCAGTAGGCTTTTAAACGTTAACTAGAAGACCAATAGTGTACAAAAGGAACCTACACCATTCCCAACATAAACAATAATTTTAAACAACTGCAAATCAAAGTGACATCTCCTTTCACGTAAAGTAAGCAATTTTAAATAGTGTAACGCATTAGCATAGTTATAATTGGCGTCGAGAAAAAAAAAATTATACAAGCAGAAAGCAGGAAACTTCCGTTGAACCCGTTCCAGCCTGTTGGCATCATCAGACGTAGAATTCAAGAAAACACAGGTGTTCCATAATTAAGATTTACCTGCGATACAATATAGCATAAACAACAAAGAAAAGTAAACAACAAGGCTAAAGTACCAACGAGACACGTAAACTTAATAATAATAATAATAATAATAATAATAAATCCTTAAAAAATTCATGAAAGTAAGGTGACCACATTGTGGAACCAACAAGCGAAAACCGGCAGAACCATCCATAGCAATAAACTGGACACCACAGTTCCTGATATGAAAAAGGAACGTGTAAGTTACCAGACCGTGCAGCGTCAGGAGACAGAAATGTGATCAAGACGGAAGCCGTAAAGAGTTTAAAATATAAAGACCTTACAGCAGAAATACCATGTACACAGTATCTGGAATGTGAAAACAAAAGTAATGCCAGTAATAATGTAGGCAACTGAAACCTCCTGCAAATCATTCAGAAAATATCTGAGCAACATACCAGGCAAGCACGGCATAAAGGGATAATTTAAAAGAGCCATACTGGGTACTGAGCACATACTTCGATATATACAAATGCGGCATGAAAGTTGGAAACTGGAAACAGCATTACATGCACCATAGTTGTGAACACAGCATAGCCCAAACATTCTGTACCGTAGGAAAATGGTTGCAGCAGGTATACAATTGTAAATTGCCTGTATACAGGGGATGATGATGATGATGATGATGATGATGATGATAATATCTATGTGTCTATTTCTCTATTTAGTTACGTCCTGACTCCACAGCGTAGTGGCCAATTACAGAGACAGTACAATGATGATGAATATTATGATGATGACGAGGATGATGTGGGCCGGGTAGCCTAGTCGGTATAGCGACTGGCTACGGGCTGGACGGTCCAGGAATCGAATCTCAGTGGGGGGGCGAGATTTTCCGCACCTGTCCAGAGCGGCTCTAGGGCCCACCCAGCCTCCTGTATAATGGGTACCGGGTCTTTCCCGGGGGTAAAGAGCGGCCGGGGCGTGACGCTGACCCCTCACCCCCTTCTACTGCCGTGGTCAAGAAATAGTAGAGCTATACCTCTACTCCCATGGGCCGTACGGCCTGTACAGAGCCTCAGTGCCTGTACAACGGTGCACTTTCCCTTTTTTTACGAGGATGATGATGATGATGATGGCAATGACGATTATGACTGTTCTCCATATTAGAAAACAGAAGAATCGACCATACCTGTCTGGAGATATCTTGTCCTTGAATTTGATGCCAAAGAGTAGTTTTGGAACACCAAAGCATGTTTCCAGCTTTCAGCAATAAGATGAGCCGAAAGACAGAGCGAAGTACGGCGAAATAAGACTATTCGATCATGTAGATCGGAATATTTGAAAAGTGATCGGATATGGTCTACTTCGTTGTAAAACAAATGTATCATTAACACCCGAAGTTTACAACACCAGACACGAATACGGCGAAACGTGTATTCGCCCCGCAGAATTCTCTTCACCAGAAAGGTTGCTCGCGGCACACACTGGCGGCACAGTGCATTCACATTTACTCGTCGGATGTCGTCCTTATTTACCTACTTATAACACACAGACCGAACACACACCCTTTAAAGCCTAGTGGTTACTTTATGTACCACCAGGTGTAACATTTAAAAATTCTATGTTTTGTCAACATATTGTATTTATTTGTTTTATATGAATCCCAGAATAAACATGGATTATTTCCCCGTACAACATTCACTTACTAGTTTTGATACCCGAGAAGGCGTGTGATTACTGCGCGGTACGACCTGAATCTTTACATACAATTCCAGTTAATGCTGCGCTTTAAAGAGTCAGCTAGGTTCATGAAAACATGTCATTTGGAAGGGGTCCAACAGTTCGGAAAAATATATATATTTTTATAAATAAATAAATATATATATATATATACTGCCTGAGGCTTCTTTTCTGAAGCTTGAGCCAGAATGATCCTCCGTATCGTCCAAAATCACCTAGCGTAGTGGTTCCCAAGGTGTGAACGGCAGGTCCCAAAGGATCCGCAACCACTTCCCAGGGGATCCGTGAGTAAATCTGTAAGGGCTACTTTGAATTTTACTTATTTTTTAATTAAAGAAATAATGTTTTGTAAAACATAATGGCGGAACTTCTTTAATTGGTGATATATTTATTTCGTACTACTCTTAGAATATTTAATTACGAAACCCCCTGTACCCACTAAGCGAGCAACAATCAGTTAAATTAAGGCCAAATAAAGCAATGCATTGTTACGTAAACTAATGATATGTATCCGTAGCTATCTAATATGAGTTCTGAAATATAAGTTTTTAATTTTGGATACCTATCATCCGGACACTGCATTGACGTTGGCAAGGATTTGTGGATGCATGATTATTTTTCGAAGGCAACAGGAGTCCTCGAGCAAAAAAAGCTTGGGAAACACGGACCTATCGGAAGACTTTACGGTGTCGTAACTCAGAATACGAATCATTACCGGCGCAAAAACATGACTGTTGTATTTACTGGCATGTACACATATGCTGTATTGTCTATCTCGATTTACTTGAACAGGACGTGTTTCCACAGATTGAAACATTCGAATAAGAAATTGTAAGTAGGGTTATTTTTATGCAAGACGGAGCTCCTCCCCATTTCAGTTGCTTTGTGACTGACGTTTTAAATGAGAGATTCCCTGATGCCTGGATTGGAAGGGGTGGA
>Ga0131853_10022482_pt1 | contig 11410 bp, 5 predicted proteins | sample TergutLab28metaG_FD_92764 | JGI IMG/M metagenome (GOLD analysis project Ga0131853, IMG submission 92764) | Labiotermes labralis P1 segment gut microbial communities from Petit-Saut dam, French Guiana - Lab288 P1 (version 2) (version 2) | ecosystem: Host-associated > Arthropoda: Insects >...
CGGCGGCGGAGCACGGCGATCACGGGCAGCGCGCCCAGCAGCAGGGCCGCGGCCGCGCGCAGGTCGACCGTGCCGACCAGGGGCACGGACGCGTGCGCGGTGACGGCGGCGGCTGTGGCTGCGTCTGTGGCGGGGGAACAGCTCAGCGACACGACGGCGGCGGGGAGCGCGACGGCCAGGGTCAGGGGGTTGGCGAGCACCGTGGCCACGTGCATCGTGTGACCGGCCCGGCGCATGGCGGGAACGGTCATGACGCTGCCGCCGACGCCGAGGAAGGCCGCTATGGCGCCGATCGGTGCGCCGAGGACGTTCGGCAGTCTCCTCGGTTCGGCCGTCGCCGCGTGACCGCTGTGGGGGCGCAGGAATCCGGGGCGTGCCAGCAGGTCGGCGAGCGTCGTGGCCACGTAGGCCACGAAGGCCCAGCGGACCGGCTCGGCCGGCGCCCTGAGCGAGGCGAGCGCGCCGAGCGCGCCACCGGCGGCGAGAAGGGTGATGAGCGGGCCGCTGCCCCGCAGCCGCGCAAGGGTGCTGCGGGGGGTGACGGCGGTCGCGAACGCAGCGCTCACCACCATGACGGCGAGCGAGGTGGCCGTCGCCACCCGCATGGCGTCCGCGCCGAGGGAGGCGTCCGCCCGGATGACGACGGGCACGGCGACGAAGCCCCCGCCGAATCCGAAGAGCACGGTGGTGAGCCCGGTCAGGACTCCGATGCCGAACAGCACGAGAAGTGTCACGCCCACCACTGCATCAAAGGCACGGCGTGTCCCGCATGCGATGGTCAGCAGATTTCTTTCGCGTCTCGGCCAGTAGGCTGGGAGCGTGAAGAACACCGCCCTCGCGGATGTGGACCGGCTGGAGCGGGCGGTGCTGCCCATCAGCACGGCCTACGCCCCCGACCAGGTGCTGGACTGGCACGAGCACCGCCGCGCCCAGTTCCTCTACGCCGGGAGCGGCGTCATGACCGCCGACACCGCGGACGGTTCCTGGACCGTCCCGGCCGAGCGCGCCCTGCTCATCCCCCCGGCGACCGAGCACCGGGTCCGCATGCTCGGCGTCACCACCCGCAGCCTGTACATCGAGCCGGCCGCCGTGCCGTGGTGGCCGGGCACCTGCACGGTGGTGGACGTGCCGCCGCTCCTGAGGGAACTGCTCGGCGCCGCCGCCGAGTTCGGTCCCGCGTACGACCTTCACGGGCGCGAGGGACACATCGCGTCGCTGCTGCTGTACGAGATCGCGTCGCTCGCACCGCTCCCCCTGCACATCGGCCTTCCCGTATCGCCCGATCTCGCGTCCCTGTGCCGGGGATACCTCGCGGCCCCGGACGTGACCGTCACCAATGGCATGTGGGCCGCGCGGACGGCGATGAGCGAGCGCGCCTTCACCCGGCGGTTCCGCACCGAGACCGGGCGCAGCCCGGCCAACTGGCGGGCGCACGCCCGGCTCCTGGCCGCGCTGCCGCTGCTGCACTCCGCGTCGGTCACCGACGTCGCCGGCCGTCTCGGCTACGGCTCGCCCGCCGCGTTCACCGCCGCGTTCACCCGCGCCTTCGGCGCGCCGCCGTCCCGGTTCCACCACGCGCAGGCCGGCACGCCGTCCCCGTCACCCACCCCACCGGGGTAGTCCTCCCATCTTTGATGGCCTTGAGTCGAACAGTGAGCGCACATTGGATCAGACCACTCGGTAAAGATTCCTCAGTAGCGGCACACGTTGTGTGCGGGGTCTGGACACCGGGCCCGGGAGCCGACTAAATCCCTCCTATGTCAGATGTCAGATGTCCTCGCTGATACCCCACCTCTGAAAGGAGGGGATCGCCGATGCGTGTCCGCACGCACCTGCTCCTCACCTCCGTCGTCTTACTCGTTCCCGCCCTGGCTCCCGTCGCGACGGCGACGGCCGCGAGCGCCGCCCCGGCGGCGTACTACGTCGACTGCGGGGCCTCGGCCTCCGGCGACGGCAGCCCGTCCGCGCCGTGGAACTCGCTGGCGCCGGTCAACGCGCGCACGTTCGCGCCGGGCGACGCGATCCTGCTGGCCCGGGGCTCGACCTGCACCGGGCAGGAGCTCGCCCCCAAGGGCTCCGGCTCGGCGGGCCTGCCCATCACGATCGACGCCTACGGCACCGGCGACCTGCCGAAGCTCGCCGGGAACGGCCAGGTCACCGATGTCGTCTCGCTGTCGAACCAGCAGTACTGGGAGATCCGCGACCTCGACGTCTCCAACCACGGCGCGACCGCGGCCACCCGGCGCGGGGTCCACATCACCCGCACCGACGCGGGGACCGGCACCCACTACGTCGTCGAGGGCCTCGACGTCCACGACATCAATGGGGACCAGAACAAGAAGGACGACAACGCGAGCGCCGGCATCTTCTTCGAGGTGCTCGGCACCACCACGCCCACCAACTTCGACGACGTCCTCGTCGCGAACAACACCGTGCACACGGTCGACCGCTACGGCATCCACTTCTGGACCCGCTGGATGCAGCGCCCGCAGCTGAACAACGCCAACTGCGGTACGGCGTGCGGCGCGTGGGATCCGCAGACCCATGTGGTGGTGCGCGGGAACACCGTCACGGACATCGGTGGCGACGCCGTCGACCTGCACCACACCTCCGGCGCCCTGGCCGAGGACAACCGCATCGACGGGTTCCGGCTGAACACGTCGAGCTGCGCGGCCGGGTTGTGGGGCTGGAACACCGACGACGCCGTCTACCAGTACAACGAGGTCAGCGGCGGCCGCAGCCAGTGCGACGGGCAGGGGCTGGACCTGGACGAGGCCAACATCCGCACCACGTACCAGTACAACTACAGCCACGACAACGAGGGCGGCTTCCTGCTGCTGTGCAACGGCGCCGGGTCCACGACCGACGGGAACGTCGTCCGGTACAACATCAGCCAGAACGACCAGGGACAGCTGCTGGAGTTCGTCTGCGGCAAGCTGACGAACACCCAGATCTACAACAACACCTTCTACGTGGGCAAGGACGCCCAGATCATCGCCAACGGCAACGGCTCCGCGGCGGCCAACGAGGTGCTGCGCAACAACATCTTCTACGTCGCGGCCACCGGCGCCTCCTACGTGACGCCCGGCAGCCTCGGGTTCGACGCGAACGTCTTCTACGGGCAGCACCCCGCCGGCGAGCCCGCCGACCCGCACAAGATCACCGCTGACCCGCAGCTGGCCTCGCCCGGGACCGCCACCTCCCGCGCGGACCTGGGCGGTTACCGGATCGCGGCCGGCTCTCCGGCCGCCGGCAGCGGACTCGACGTGCTGCCGGCCGACAGCAAGGACATCTTCGGGAACCTCGTGCGCGCCGGGTGCCTGCCCGACCGCGGCGCGGACCAGGTGACGGCTTCCTGCGTCCCCGAAGGCGGCAAGACCTACGCGGTCTCGGCGGGCGGGAAGGCCGTGGACGTACCCGGATCGACCACGGTGGCCGGCACCCAGCTGATCCTCTGGACCGAGCACGGCTCCGCCAACCAGCGGTGGACGGCGGTGGCGCAGAGCGACGGCAGCTTCTCGCTGCGAAGCGCGAGTTCGGGCCTGTGCGCGGACGTGGAGGACAACAGCAAGGCCGCCGGTGCCCATGTCATCCAGTGGTCGTGCAGCGGCGCCGCCAACCAGCGCTGGAAGGCGGCGCCCAGCGGGTCCGGGTACACCCTCACCGCGGTCAGCAGCGGTCTGCTGCTCACGGCGGCGGCCATCACCGACGGGACCGGCCTGACCCAGCAGCCGGCCTCGGCGCCGGGCAACCACGTCTGGACGTTCGCCCCGCTGTCCTGAACGGCCGTTCGGGCCGCCGACCCCGCCGCACGCGGCGGGGTCGGCGGCCCGAGGTCAGAAAGCCGGGGTCACACGGCCAGGATCACAGGGCCGGGGCGAGGTTCTCCCAGCTCACCGACCAGCCCTGCGGGAAGCCGGGAGCGCTGCCGCCGGATCCGGCCCGCCCCTGCGCGCCGCGCACGCCGGACGGGGAGTCGCCCCAGCCGGCGCACATCATCGCCACGGTGTACAGCAGGGCGCCGGCGCCGGGGAAGTACGGGGAGGGCACGCCGCTCTTGCCGCTGGCCGGCAGGCCGGTGTCCGTGAACCCGAAGCGGTCGTGCAGCAGGTAGTCGACGGCCGCCTCGGTGTCCCCCAACCGTGCCGCGTTCAGGGCGAGCAGGGGGAAGTCCCAGCTGTACAGGTCGCTCACCGGCCAGGTCTGCCGCACCTTCTGCGTCGTCGCGCGCATCACGCCGACGTCCACGCCGTCGCCGGGCAGCATGCCGTACGCGGCGACGGGATCGGGGTGGTTGTTGTTGTGCTGGGTCCACATGTCCGGCACGCCCTCGTACAGCACGTAGAGGCCGTCCTCGACCGGGAGCGGCGCCAGGTGGGCGAGGACGTCGTCCCAGTGCGGGTCGCGTGCCCGCCCCAGCCGCTCGCGCCACTGCTGGGCGATCCTCAGCGCGAACTTCCAGTAGGACAGCTCGAAGGTGGGGTTCATGGTCGTCGCGGAGTCGTTGCGCTCGTTGCAGCACATCAGGGGCGGCCCGATCACGTAGCGGCCGCCGTCCTCGCGGTTCGCGAACGAGGCGATGAACTCGGCGCCCTCGTGGAGGACCTTGTCCCACTTGACGAGGGTGCTCTGCTTGGGGTGCGCCTGGTAGTCCAGCTCCGCGAGGAACATCAGATGCGGCTGCTGCCACAGCAGGAGCGCCGTGGGCTCGCCGGGCGACTCGCGGCCGATCGCGTCGCCGTACGCCGTCGTCATCTTCGGCCACCGCGCGCCGCGGAAGCCCTGGGTTTCCGCGCGGTCCTGCGCGCTGGGAAGGAACCGCCGGTAGATGTCGGTGCTGCGGTCGAGCAGCGGCCACCGCTGCCAGAGCGCGTAGTGGAAGGCGTGCCACCAGTACATCTCCATGTGGAACTTGCCGTACCAGCCGTTGTTGACCAGACCCGACTCCTGCGCCGGGTCGTTGCCGGCGTCGTTCACCGCGAGGTGGTACTGGCTCAGGACGATGCGGCGCTCCAACTCGCTCCACCGCGGGTCGCTGCTGGCGGACAGGTCGACCGCGCCACCGGTCCGCCAGTACCGCGGCCACCAGACCCGGCTCTGCCCGGTCACCTCGGCCGCGGACGGGATCCGGCCCTTGACCTCGGGCGCGAAGAGCGCGGCGAGGTCGAGGACGTCGCCGCGGCCCGTGATCGCGTAGCGGTGCCGCGCGGGGTCGACCCGGGCGACGCGGGCCCCCGGGGACAGGGACAGCCCGACCTGGTAGCGGGTGCCGTCCATCGTGTGCGTCAGCACGTTGCCGCGCAGGTCGGTGGTGTGCAGCTGCGGGCGGTCGTAGAAGCCGACGTACGGCGCCTCCATCTTGTTCAGCCCGGCGCGGGTCGCGTAGGGGAAGTCGAGGAACGCCGTCAGGCGCCCCAGGCCGATCAGGTCCGAGCGGATCTGCGCGCCGACGACGTCGGCGCCGGGGTGGCATGCGGTGTCCACGGTGACGAGGGTGCCTTCGAGCTGGAACTCGCTGTGCAGCACGCCGGTCCAGGGGTCGAGTTCCTGGACGATGCCGGTCAGGTCGCTCTCCGAGGCTTCCGTGCCGTCCTGCTTGAGCAGGCGCAGGCCGATCCTGCCGAGGTTCGCCCGGTGCGGGTTCTCGCGGAGCCAGTTGTTGAGTTCGGGCTCGTTCTTGTCGCCGCTCCAGTAGTAGACGTCGCGTCCGTAGGTCGGCCAGATCGTGCCGTGGTAGTCGGACACGGTCTTGCCGGGCGGGAGCGCGTCGACGTGCCAGCCCCAATCGGAGAGCGTGTTGAACGGGACGAAGGTCTGCAGCCCGGTGACGTCGGCGCCGAACGCGAAGCGGCCGTTGCCCACCTGGACCGGCAGGTCGAGGTCGCTGGCGTGGCGCACCACCCGGTGCCGGGCGACGAGCGCCTGCCGGTCGACGGTGCTCGCGGCTCCCCCGGCCGGCGCTCCCGACGGGGCGGTGGCTGCCGCGGCCTCGCTTTGCATCACGCGGGTCATCAAGGTGGCGGAGGAGACTCCGGCGATGCCGCGCAGCACCGTCCGGCGGTCGACTCCCCAGTGGCGTTCCATGGTTGTTCTCCTTGCAGAGGAGGGGCGGGTGGGCCGGCGGCGCCCTACTGCTCGACTCCGTCGATGACCACGTGGTCGAGCCGCAGGTCGGTGATGTTCTCCGCGACGTTCGCCGTGCTCAGCGGGCCGTCGATGGTGATGTCGCTGAGCCGCACGGTGCCGACCGGGTCGTGGGCGTAGCCCTGGATGTCCCAGCCCTGGGAGGCGGAGGCGACCGACCAGTGGCTCAGGTTGATGCCGGTCACGGTCGGCGGGTAGGTGCCGGTGTCGCCCTCGCCGTAGGTGAAGTCGATGAGCAGCAGCGGTCCGCCGATCGCCTGGACGTCGACCCGGTAGACGTTGCTGTTCTCCAGGAACCCGCCGCGCACCGAGTTGGTCTTCAGCCGGTGGCCGGCGCGCAGTCCGGTCGAGGACATGGTCAGGTCGCGGCCGTAGACGTTGCGGATGCCGCCGGTCATCTCGCTGCCCAGGGTGATGCCGCCGTGCCCGTTGGCGAAGGTGGAGTTCTGGACGACGAGGTTCTGGCAGGGGACGTCGACCCGCCGGCCGTCGGTGTTGCGCCCGGCCTTGACGGCGATGCAGTCGTCGCCGGTGTTGAAGGAGACCCGGTCGATGAGCACCCCGTCGCACGACTCCGGGTCGCAGCCGTCGGTGTTGGGGCCGCTGGACTCGACGGTGACACCGCGGATCGTCACGTCCTGGCAGAGCGTGGGGTGCAGGTTCCAGAACGGCGAGTTCCTGAGGGTGACGCCTTCGATCAGCACGCGCTCGCACCGGTAGGGCTCGACGAAGGTGGGCCGGAGGTGGTAGTTCGCGCCGTCGCGCTGCGCGACGGGCACGCCCGCGTCGGCGCTCGCCTCCAGGGCGGCGAAGTCGCTGCCGCCGGGCTTTCCCCACGTGTACCAGTTGTCCGTGGACGCCTGGCCGTCCAGCACGCCCGATCCGGTGAGGGCGATGTCGTGCTGGCCGTAGGCGTAGATCAGCGGCGAGAAGTTCATCAGCTCGATGCCCTGCCACCTGCTGAACACGGTGGGCAGGTAGGCCGCGGGGTCGGTCGTGAACAGCAGGGTGGCGCCCGCCGCGAGGTGCAGTTCGACGCGGGAGAGCAGGTGGACGGGGCCGGTCGCCCACGTACCGGCGGGCACGACCACCCGTCCGCCGCCGGCCTCGTGGGCGGTGCGGACGGCCGCGGCCAGGGCGCGGGTGTTGTCGGTCGTGCCGTCGGCGACGGCGCCGAAGTCGGTGACGGGGAAGTCCCGTTGCGGGATCCGCGGGCGGCGGATGCCGGCGATGATGCGGTCCGCGGCCTTGTCCGCGGCGCGGTCGGCGCTCTGCTGCCCCTGGGCGCGGGCGATGCCGGGGAGTCCGGCGGAAAGGGCCGCGCTGCCGCTCAGTGCGATGGCCGAGCGCAGCAGCTGCCTGCGGGTCGATGAGTGGGACATGCGGGCCTCTCGTGTGGGTGGGAGGGCATGGCGGGCGGCGGGCCCACGGCGGTGGCGTGGGCCCGCGACGGGGGCGGGCCGGATTCCGGGGGTCCGGGCCGTGTCCGGCCGATGGCGCCGTCCGCCCGCGGGGCGGGCGGGAGGTGCCGGACACGGCCCGGTCTTCGGGTCAGCCCATGGCGGGGATGACGACCTCCGCGCGGCCGTGGTGCGGTTGCAGCTTCAGGACGACGCCGCCGAACGGGCCGGGGGTGAAGGTCCAGCCGGTCCGCATGCCGCGGAGCTGGGCCGTGGAGCCGGCCTTCGGCAGGGTCACTCCGTCGACGGTGACAGCGTCCGGGGCCTGCTTGGCCAGGACGACGATCTGCGTCTCGGCAGGAGCGCCGGACAGTTGCAGGTGGCTGCCCTGCGGGCCCGAGAACGCCACCATCTGCCCGCCGTCGGTCCCGATCGCGGTGGTGCGGACCTCCGGGGCTCCCGCCGGCTGCGGCGCGTAGAGCCAGCCGGCGAGACCCGGCTGGGACAGGGTGTCGGTGCCCCATCCGTCGCCCCACACCTGCGGGGCCCGGTCGTTGAAGCCGATGGCCGAGCCGGCCTTGAGGTAGAGCGGGAAGTCGTCCAGTCCGGTGGTCCGGGTGATCGTCCGCCCGCCGTCGACGACCTCGCCGGTGAAGACGTCGATCCACCGGCCCTTCGGCAGGTAGACGCTGACGGGCGTGGCCTGGCCCGCGGCGCCGTCGGCCTCGGCGCGTTCGGCGGTCACCGGTGCGGCCAGCAGGTCGGGGCCGACCATGAACTCCTGGTCCTGGGCCCATGCCTGCTGGTCGTCGGGGTACTCGTAGCCCACCGAGCGCATGATCGGCACGCCGGTGGCGGCCGCCTGCCTGGCCAGGGCGTAGAAGTACGGGTAGAGCTCGGTGTGCAGCACGGCGCTGTCGCGGAAGCGGTCGACCGTGTCGGCCGGGTAGAGCCACGGTGCGGCGTTCATCCCCGCACCGCCCACCTCGAAGACCGGGCTGACCGAGCTGAACTGCGACCAGCGGGTGAACAGCGAGGGGGTCGGGCTGTTGGTGGCGTCCGCCGGCTTCTGCGGGTCGATGCCCCCGGTGTCGGAGCCCCAGGCGAAGTGGCCGGTGAGCGACTCGCCGATGCCGTAGCGCAGTTCGGTGCGCAGGCCGGCGAAGTTCTCGTAGCTGTCGCTGCCCCAGATGCCGTGGGCGTTCTGGGCGGTGCCGGGGGCGCCGGCCCGTACGAGGGTCTCGAAGTCCTCTCCGTTGACGTTGCGCAGCGCCTCGCTGACGGCCTTCTGGTACAGCGCGGGATAGCGCAGGTACTCCTGGGAGCCCGGTCCCGCGGCGAAGGTGGCCGTCTCCAGGCGGTACTCCTCCGAGCGGTCCTCCTTGGTCATGTCGACACCGAGGGAGAAGACCTTGGTCAGCTGGGCCACGTACGCCTGGTAGGCGGCCGGGTTGGTCAGGTCGATGTAGTTGGTGCCCGGGATCAGCCAGCCGTTCTTCGCCCACTGGTCGTTGATCCCGGCGCAGGAGCCGCCGCCCTGCGAGGAGCTGGGCGTCCCGACGTGCGGGGTGACCCACAGCCCGAACTTCACGCCCTGCGCGTGGATCTGGTCGATCATCGCCTTGGGGTCGGGGAAGAAGGTGGGATCGAACTTCCCGCTGTTCGTGCAGGCGCTGCCGTTGATCCGGTGGGTGTTGCCGGCGGGCTGCTGCTCCCAGGGGTTGTCGATCCAGATCGTGCCGAGCGGGATGCCGAGCTTCTCGAACTCGGCGACGTCGTCGAGGACCTGGGCCTGGTCGGCGTTGACGTCGCGCCACTTCATCACGCCGAACTGGCTCGGCGGCGGGAGCAGGGGCATGCCGACGGTGCCGTAGTAGGCGGTGGTGACCTGTGCCGGGGTTCCGGCGTAGACGTCGTAGTCGAGCCGGTCGTCCTTGACGCAGGTCTGCACGCGGTCGTCCTGCGCCGTCGCCGCGATCGGGCAGGGCGTCGGCGTCGGGGCGCCCGAGGGCACCGACAGCTTGCAGGAGCCCCCGGCCGGGGTGGCGCCGGGGAAGGCGAACCGGCCGATGTGGTCGGTGTCGGCGTGGAAGCCGTAGCCGCCGGAGCTGAGGTAGAAGGTGCTGGCCGTCTGCTCCTGGTCCTGGCAGTAGTCGCCGGCCTCGCTGCCCTCCTTGCCCGGGCTCCAGCCGCGGACCAGGCCGCGCAGGTCCACCGAGGTGGCGGAGCTGCCGCCCAGGTAGTGCTCGGCGGGGCCGGCCGAGAGCGCCTCGAACACGGCGGTGACACCCGTCGCGGGGGTGAACGTCCAGGACACGTGCGCCCCTTGCGGGGTGTGGGTGACGGTGACCGTGGCGGAACGGCCGCTCTCGTCGGTGTCCACCGTGTACCGGGTGCCGCCCGCGACCTGCTGGGTGGACCTGAGCGTGGTCAGCCGGTGGTAGGTCGTGCCTCCCTGGCCGTCGTCGGCCTGGTAGGCCATGCGGCCTCCGGGACCGGCGGTGTCGCCCGGCGCCTGGGCGGCGACGGTGCGGCCGCCTTGGCGGAAGGCGAGCCGGAAGTCCTGGCCCCCGTCCTGGGCCTGCCAGTCGACGGGTGGCGAGGCGGAGGTGCTCGGTGCCGGACCGCTGTCCGCCGCCGGGCGGGCGGCCCAGGCGGCGGTGCTGCCGACGGTGGCGGGCAGCAGCCCGGAGATGAGCACGAGTACGGCGATCGGCGCGGCGTCTGCGATGCGCCGGGTTCTGGGGTGGCTCTTGTTCTGCGGCGTCATGCGCTGGTCTCCTCACACGGTGCGGTGGCGGGTCGGTCGTGCGGTGCAGCCAGGGCGGACAGGTGGCAGGAGCGCGGGTGGCCGGTGGCGCCCGGGGCAGGCCGCGGCGCGGCCTGCCCCGGATGCCGGCGGGTCACTGACCGGGGGTGAAGGCGCTGTGCCCGGAACCGACGGTGTACACGGCCACGCCGTCGTGGATGCCTTCCAGGCGCGGTCCGTCGGCGCCGTCGGGGCCGGCGCCGACCGCGTGCGGGGCCTTGTCGCCGGTGACGGGGACCGCGACCGTGGCCGTGGTGTTGTCGGGGATGTCGACCGTGACGGTGGTGCCGTGGCCGCCAGTGGTCCAGTGGACGGCGACGGTGCCGGACTGGGTCCAGACCGTGCCGGCGGCGTGCGTCAGGGCCGTGCCGCGCGGCGGGGCGATGCTCAGGGTGCGGCCGCCGGGCGAGGTGAGCGTGACTCCCAGCATGGCCTGCTGGAGGTCGACCAGCGCGGTGGCGCCCCAGCCGTGGGAGAGGCTGTCGCCGGTCTGCGGGGCTTCCCAGGACTCCCAGGTGAAGGTGCCGCCCTGGGCGAGGATGTTCGCCCAGCCCAGCGAGGTGGCGTCCGTCAGACGGGCGAGCACCTGGTCGTCCCGGCCGGCCGTGTGCAGCGCGGTGAGCAGCCAGTTGGCCGTCATCGGGCTCATCTGGAGCTTCAGCTGCGCGATGTACTCGGCGATGCCGGCGACGGTGTCGTCGGGGGCGATGCCGTAGGCCAGGGCGTAGGCGTTGGCGATCTGCGAGGCATGGGCGCTCTGGCTGCCGTCGGCCTCCAGGCCGTCGGTGTAGATCCCGTCCGCACGGCGCAGCTTGCTGGTGATCGCGGCGCTCAGCTTGTCCGCGTCGGCGCGCAGGGCGTCGATCTCGGCCTGGGGGCGGCCGATGACCTCGGCCTGCTTCGCGGTCGAGCGCAGCACGTCCACGGCAAGGATGTTGACGGTGGTGCGCGCGGTGGTGTCGGTGTCGTAGCCGTAGCGGTTGGGCCAGTCGATGATGCCGTTCGCGTAGGCGCCGGAGCCGCCGGCGAGCTTCGTGACCAGTCCGGTGGCGGGGTC
>Ga0131853_10022483_pt1 | contig 11409 bp, 10 predicted proteins | sample TergutLab28metaG_FD_92764 | JGI IMG/M metagenome (GOLD analysis project Ga0131853, IMG submission 92764) | Labiotermes labralis P1 segment gut microbial communities from Petit-Saut dam, French Guiana - Lab288 P1 (version 2) (version 2) | ecosystem: Host-associated > Arthropoda: Insects >...
GGGGGAATAATTTATGTTTCAATCCACGCACCCGTGAAGGGTGCGACGCTATCAATAATCTAACAGCGTCCATACTTGGCATTGTTTCAATCCACGCACCCGTGAAGGGTGCGACCTTTACAGTGGAATGGCTATATTTTAGTCAAAGTGTTTCAATCCACGCACCCGTGAAGGGTGCGACCAGGGCAGACAGTAAAATCAATAACAAGTATAATGTTTCAATCCACGCACCCGTGAAGGGTGCGACCAAGTTTTACCTCCCCATCCTCATGCTCAAATGCAGTTTCAATCCACGCACCCGTGAAGGGTGCGACTCGTTTCTTATTGATTTATCGCCCATACTACCAAAGTTTCAATCCACGCACCCGTGAAGGGTGCGACTTTTAATGACGCTAGCGACATGGTGGAAAATATAATGTTTCAATCCACGCACCCGTGAAGGGTGCGACTATTTCTACCGCATAAGAACCTACGTACAGCTTAAGTTTCAATCCACGCACCCGTGAAGGGTGCGACAAACATCGAAGCAGTGCTAAAAGATTACTTTATGCGTTTCAATCCACGCACCCGTGAAGGGTGCGACTTTTTGAACGTAACCGCATACGTAAGCGATACCTAAGTTTCAATCCACGCACCCGTGAAGGGTGCGACCCGATGGTTCGATACGCATCCCTAATGGAACACCAGTTTCAATCCACGCACCCGTGAAGGGTGCGACCACAAGTTCATAATATCATCGCATAAGATAGAGCAGTTTCAATCCACGCACCCGTGAAGGGTGCGACGATGAGAAATGACGGGTCATCGTCCAGCTGCCCAAAGTTTCAATCCACGCACCCGTGAAGGGTGCGACGAGCAGCTAACTCTGGTAATTTATATGCGCAGATGTTTCAATCCACGCACCCGTGAAGGGTGCGACTGGAGCAGATCAAGCGGTTCTCCATTGAACTCGAGTTTCAATCCACGCACCCGTGAAGGGTGCGACCCGGCCCTTTTAGAGCTATGGATATTATCAAGAGTTTCAATCCACGCACCCGTGAAGGGTGCGACATCCTATTAACCCAATTTCTGCATCTATTCTTTAGTTTCAATCCACGCACCCGTGAAGGGTGCGACGTCGGATAAAAATGCAAATTGGGGGCGGTAGTATGTTTCAATCCACGCACCCGTGAAGGGTGCGACTTTCATTGTATTTTGAGCGTCCATTACACCTTGTGTTTCAATCCACGCACCCGTGAAGGGTGCGACCATTAAAAGACCGTGCTCATCGGCTGTGTACTGTGTTTCAATCCACGCACCCGTGAAGGGTGCGACCCGGCATAAGTGCCAATAACGATACCGACTGGGGTTTCAATCCACGCACCCGTGAAGGGTGCGACCCTATATTAATCGCCCATTGACACAAACAGGAGAATGTTTCAATCCACGCACCCGTGAAGGGTGCGACTTCCGACCCAGTTGTAGGAGCAGATTTAACTCCGGTTTCAATCCACGCACCCGTGAAGGGTGCGACCACTCCAACAGCTGCGTTTCCTACTGGTAATTCTGTTTCAATCCACGCACCCGTGAAGGGTGCGACCCTCGAATGCGGACTATATGAATAATCGAGTGGAGTTTCAATCCACGCACCCGTGAAGGGTGCGACCTGCCGCCCGAACCGGTAATTTATATGCTCAGTTGTTTCAATCCACGCACCCGTGAAGGGTGCGACGAGTGGTTTATCGATGGCCCACTATCCTACTACCGTTTCAATCCACGCACCCGTGAAGGGTGCGACCAAAAATATTCGCAAATATTGAGGCAGAGGCTTGTTTCAATCCACGCACCCGTGAAGGGTGCGACATACCTAACATTATCTCCTTTATTTACAAAAATTTAAAATATAAAATTTGCGAACAAGCCAATAATAAGGTAAGTAAAACTATAACCATTTACTTTATGTTTTGTCAAGTGCATATTACATAACAGATTAAATTAAACATGAGAATACCAACACTTTCTGTGTCTTTAAGGTACGCAAAGAAGATGTTATTACTTAAATTAAATATTAAATAAAAATGTTTTTAATTAACCTATAAAAGGTTCATCTACGTTATAGGCGGCTTTAGCCCCAAAGTGCTCAATTTTTCGTTTATAGTTGGCCCCTAAGTAGTAATAACGTAAGCTATCGGTCTCTTTGTCGGCAATTTTTTCTAAGGTATTTTTCAATTTCACCCACTCGGCAGGCTCAAGTACACACTCAAAAACCGAATATTGTACACGTTGGCCGCAATTTTTACATGCTTTGGCTACTTGCCGTAAACGTCTTGCTCCACCATCGCTATTCACCATAATATCATAACTTATTAAAACCAGCATAATTACCTCCAAAAGAAGGGCGCATAGCCTTCAAGTTCACCTTTAATGTGTCCTACCAGTAGCTTGGCCTGAAAGAAAAAGAGCAAGCCAAATTTCATTTTTTCTTCAAAGTAAGGGTGAGTAATTTCTTCTTGTTTACGGGCGTGGTATTCGGTAAAGATGGTCTTTCGGGTGGCTTCATTTAGCTTTACAGCACCGCTAGCTTCCTTTGTAAAGCTGCTTTTCTTAACTTGCCCGCGGTTAATAAGTGATAGCACTAAACGGTCTGCCATAATAGGGCGAAACTCTTCCATCATATCTAAGGCCAAACTATGGCGGCCTGAGCGATCACGGTGCAAGAACCCCACCTCCGTATCTAATCCTACCGTCTCTAAGGCCGAGCGCACATCGTGCATAAGCAGCATGTAAATAAAAGAAAGCAAAGCATTCACCTCATCGAGCGGCGGCCGGCGGCTACGGCCATTAAAGACAAAATCGTTTTTTTGACTAATAATAAGGTGGTTAAAAACCTCAAAATATTTGGCTGCCGCCTGCCCTTCAAGACCGCGTAGTTCATCGGTGGTGGTGGCAAAAGGAAGTTTATCAATAATTTGGTCAAGGGTACTGATAGCCTTTTTTAGGGCAGAGGTATCCACTTTAGCAGTATGGTCGCGCACGGTACGGCTTAATACTACTCGGCAGTTGGCTAATTTACCACTTATAACGGCGGCGGCAATCTTTCGTGTGCTCTCTTCATCATCGGCCATACGGTACTGCGGCCTGCGCAGTAAAACATTGCCATTGACCGGCCCCTTAACGCTGGCCATAAAGCGGCCATATTCGGTTAAGAAGGAAACTGTAACACCCCTTTCGGCGCAAAACCCCAGTAAAAAAGGCGAACAAAGCACATTACCAAAACAAACAATACTATCAATATAGCTGATAGGTATTTGCTTTTCTTTTTTACCGCCAACCTCCTGCACCACCGTTTCACCCTCTTTATGCAAATAAGAGCCCTGCGTAGTTACATAAAAGGTGCTAAGAAGTCTCTTCATCGTCCCTCCTTGCCAGCTTAAGCTGCGCTGTTATGTAGCGGCTAACATTTTTATGGCCAGTGCCTAAATATTGCGGCAAACATATATCGAGCAGCGAACAGTTAGCGCATTTTTTCTTTTCATAAACGGCCGGCGGTGTCTTCCCATTTGTGCGGATAGCCTGAATTTTTTCCGCTAAAATGATTGTCTTTTCTCTAAGAGAACCATCAATATTCTCACTTGTACGGCGGTGTTCCTGTAAATAATAAAATTGCCCGTTTTCAACGGGAATAGCAAACATTTCCTCTAAACACAAAGCTTGGCCGCATAACTGCACACGGTCGCTGTCATCAAGCTTTTTCTTGCCGCGTTTAAACTCAACAGGGATAATTTTTTGTACGCTGCCATCAATATTATACCATAACTCAACCAAATCACATTGCCCCGTTAAACCCCATTTAAGTGAACATACAGCCATACCATACTCTTGTTTAAAGAGTTTACGTTTTTCGCTATGTTCACTATGAACGCGCTCGTGCAAGGTATCACCTTCGGCGGTAAAGCGGTTATCGGCCCATAAATGCTCTAAGTGAATAAGACCATAGCGCCGCTCACAATAAAGAGCATGAGACAAAGCCGAAAGTTGTACCAAGTTATCCTCTGAAAAGCGCTGCATTATCCTATAAGGCCTTCTCCACCTATAACACGAATAAGAGGCAAAGCCCCTTGCATAATACCTAAAAAGTTATCATACCCAAGCGGCCAATAGTATAAACCCTCAATAAGTTCTTCTACGGCGTATTTTTCAAGGTTATGACCATAAATCCGCACCGAGTTTTGTTGAATTTCTTGCCAACTGACTTTTTCGTAGTTTTTAATTTTAGCAATGAATTCTTCATTCACTAAAACCAGCCGTGTGTCGCTGTTAATAACCTTAAAGTTTTTTTCCACACAAGGAAACTGCCAGTTATTTTCATATTTAATAAGCTCTTTAAAGACCGATGACACGCCACCGGTCCGAATTTCTAAAGTAATGGCTTCGGTGGTTAATTCTGGAGCAATTTGTTTGTTATCATTAAAATATTTTTGTAATACAGAACTGGCTTCTTTTAAGCCGGGGTTACTATTAAAGTTATCACTCTCTTTTAATTTAAAGCTCCAAATTTCACTATCATGGCCATATTCGCCGCCCCTATTCACGCGCCCTGCCGTTTGTAACAGCGAAGTAAGCGAACTTAACTGCCTAAAACCCACCTTAAACGATATATCTACCCCAGCTTCTACACAAGAGGTGGCCACTAAGGTCCAATCAGTATCATTTTTATCCTTTAACCGTTCTTTAATTTTATTAATGGTTATATCCCTATCCACAACGGTTAAAGCGGTAGAGAGGTGCTCTACGGCCTCGCGGCCAAAATTTTTGCAAAGATGTTCGGCAATAATGGCGGCATTTTGCACGGTATTAACAATAAGCAAACGCGGCCCAGCAAAGTTACTCACCCAAGCTGCTAGCTCTTCTAAGTTTTTAGCCTGCGCATCGTATTTATAACCAATACGTCGTTCTTCGTAAAGGGCTAGTTTATTCCGCAGTTCATCATTAACAAGTTCAGGAATATGGTAAGTCTTTTTTTGATTAATTTCCTCAATATCCCAAAAGCGGCTAAGCGAACCCGAAGCCAAAAGCCAATAACAGCTAAAATTACTGGCATAAAAATTTAACCACAACCACGCCAGCGGCAATAATTTAGGCGGTAAAGCGGCGTGCGATTCATCTACAAAAATGGCGCTACCGGGTAATTCGTGCAATCGCCGTAAGGCCGATGGCGTATTAGAGGCCAACGTTTCAAAAAAAGTTACGGCGGTAGTTACAATAATGGGTGCCCGCCAGAGAGCTGTTAGGTGGCGGCTTTCTTTACCGGCAAAATCGGCGCGGTGGTGCAGTTCGGCCACCACTTCACTAGGGTTTTCACCCTCTAAGGTTAGTGCCTTGCGATAAACCGCCGCCGATTGCTTAATAATATTGGTAAAGGGCAAAACCACAAAAATGCGCCTAAGCCCACGTCTTTCGGCTTGCTGTAAAAGATGGGCCATCACCGCCGTTGTTTTGCCGCTACCCACCGGGCTATCGCACGAAACAATATTTCCTTCGTTGATACTATCACGACAAGCCATATACATTTTAGCACGTAACTTAGAACGGTCATCATCATCTTTAGGCAAATTTTTTACGTAGTCATCAAGCTTTTTAAGCCTTTGGGCAGGCTTTAGGGCTAAGTAAGGCGGCGGTTCGGACTGGCTTTGGTAATGCACGGCTGTATCGGTATGGTCGGCATCGGCTAAGCACGAAAGGGCTAACCTAAGCAAAATTTGCCTGTTACCTTTTACTTCAGCATTGTTAAGTTGAATTGCTTTGGTAAGTTCGGTGTTAATAAGTGAATGATGAATGGCCAAATAGTCAGCTAAAGCTTTATCAACCTGCTCTTTAATGTCAGTATCCCGAAAGACGCTTTCCTCTTTCTTTTTTTCCTCTTCAAAATTGGTATAACCAATATGATGAGCCTGAATAAGATACGCTACAAAAGGGGCTAAAGCGTTTTCATGGGCAATAGCATGGGCCGCACCCGCATCAACATGGTTAGGACGCAAACTTTTAGCCCGTTCATCGCCCCGTAAAATGGCTTGGTTAGCTTCGTCCAGCTTGCCTAAGTCATGCCACAGGGCCGCTTGCTGAACAATGTAAGATAACACCTCACCATCGGCGGTGTAGCGGCTTATATTGGCAAGCCGCTCTTTGACCTTTGCATAAACACCCTCTATATGGCTTTGGTAACTTTGCAGTTCAATACCTTGTTTGGGCTTGGGGCTATGAGCGCTGTAAACTTTATCTTTACTCATTATGGGTTAATCAAATCTTTACAATCGGCTACTTTACTTTTTAAATTTTCAGGCAAGCCGCTCACATCTTCATAGTCGTGCCACAAGGTAGAAAGTTTATTACGATCACCGCTTCGTTTGGGCGTTAAAGCCTCGATAAGCTGGTAATCGGGGCAGCTGCCCAAAGTGTTAGTGTGCTCTATGTACCACGCATGGCGCAGCCGTACATCGGGCCGTATGGCACTTTTATTTTGGTCATAGGCATAGGGAATGAGTAACTTAAGCAGCTCTATATCGCTAGCGGTACAGCCGCTTTTATTGGCATAATTGGGGTTAATAAAAAAAGGCATACAGTACACACCGTGTTCCACTATTCTAAAAGCTAGCGGCGCCATACCTTGTTGTTTGCCCTCTTGCACACCGGCTTTGCTGGTGTTGGTGTGGCGCACAATCTCCACTGGGCTAAGCGAAAGCCCCACGCCAAAGGTTACCACTCCCGTTTTAATAAAACCTTTATCGGCCTCTTTCTCTAAAAAGGTGTTACCAAAGACACGGGCATCCCAGTATTTTTTGACAAATTCACTCTCTAAAAACTTGGCTTGATCAAACTTACCTTTAGCTGTATCACCCATCTCTTTTTGCACCTCTTTACGGTCGCGCCCGCGCGACTCTAAGATACGATAGCTACCGGCATTGTCTTTAAATTGGCTAGGTAAAGCTTGAAAGAATGAGCTGGTTTCATCTTCCAGCAAATCACGCAATTTGCGTTTAAAAGATACCGGCGATATTTCGCCCAGTCCGTTAGGGCGTTGGCGCGGCTCACCTTCGCGGTCGGGGTCGCCATTGGGGTTACTATTAACAACTTCTATCACCAGCAGGCCGGTAGCGCGTTTTACTTCTGTACTCATTATTTATCCCTCTTCTTCGTTAATTTCTGAATCTTGTTCGCTAGCTTCTCCATCTTTGGCTCTTTCTTTTTTAGGAAAGCTAGCAAGGTAACCGATGAACAATTCGGCCTTTTCGCTGTCGCCAAAGCGGGTGTTTAAATCAAAAAGCTTTGCTTTAAGCTCTTCAACGGTATCTTCATATAACTTAAGATACCAACCAGCCAAACCGCTGTCTTCGTGCTTTTGATAACGATACGTCTTAGCCCAGCCTACATACGGATTCATACGTTGGCCAAGCTGCCCTAACATACGCTCGGGCGCTTCAAGCGCTGTAGCCATAAACGAATTACCCGCCAGTTGCGGCGGCACATCGCCCCTCACTACCTTACAATAAAAGGCGTGCAGTTCGTCCGATATTTTTAACATTTGCCCAAGTAAGTAAGGGGCGCTTTTCATATAATCCTCCTTAACCCGCTTTTGCTGATAGAGTAACAACCCTAACAGCGCTGGAAAATAATTATTTTTTTCAGTGGTAACACCTTTATTGCCTAAGTAAACCACTAAGCCATAAATATTTTGCACTAAGGTACTTAATAAATAGTTTACTAAGGGGCGGTTATTTTGCTCTAACATTAACTCTAGCCCTAAAGTGTATTTTACCTTTTTTATTTTGCCTGCTTGCTCACCGCTTTGCTTCCAAATTGTGTTTACTATATTGGCGATTTGCAACGGGAAGGGCATTAAAGGCTCTCTGCGTTCGGGTAAATTTTTTTCTTTGCCGTTAGCTTTATCCGGCCACACTTTAATAGTTAAAGGAGGTAGATTTTTGCAGCCCTCTTGCCAGCTTTGAGCTGCTTCAATAATTTTTTCTGTAGTATAGTTACGAAAGTAAACAATTTTGGAGCGCGATTTATCCATTTTACGAATGGCAAAAAGCTGAATATTATCTTTATCAATGTTTTTATCAACACAAAGTTTATGCAAAATCTCTTTTACATCATTTGCCAAACTTTCAAAGGTAGCTATAGCGCTACTTTCATCAAGCTCGCTGTCGCCGCTGGAGCCAATCATCATTCCCGCTATTTTAGGAGAAACATCGGGGATAAAGGAGGGATAAGCAAACAAAATTTCTTTCGGGTCAATCAACCCCCACGTTTTACCCTGCCGGTCATCATCTTTTAACCATTCTAAAGCGGATTTAATTTTAGTACGGTTTTCTTTGTTAATGGGGTACGACTCATCTTCTATCAACTTATATTTATACTGAGAAAGATGGTCTCTAAACATGGAGCGTAACTTTACCCCACCAAGCTCACCGGCTAGCTTTACCTCCGGCATTTTTTCACCTAGTTCACTAAAACTGTTACCAAAGGCATCTTGTTTGATAAGTTCTTGTTCTACTTCATTTATAGATTGGCCATCTGCTTTAATTAAAGCTTCATTAAGCCATGCAATACTATTTTCACTAGCCACAGGGTAGCCAAAATTTTGCCAACCCTCTATATCCAAAATGACCTGTACATCATCTTTGGTGAGTAAAAAATTGAGCAAAACTTTTTTATCTTCATCATTATTAAGACGAGAGGCGGCATAAGTTATCAGGCTCTTTTTAAAATTGTCAACATTAATAGAAGTAAGGTAATTTATAAGCGTTAATACTACATGATTTTCATGATGACTTGCTGTAAGTTTTTCTTTTAATTGAACTGGAATATCGTTAAGGTTTTTCCTTAGTTTAACAACATCGTTACTACCATTATTAATTTTTGTTTCATCATTTAAAAAAGATAGGTTTATAGCTTTTTTACCGGTTAATTGCTCACTTTTTTGCTTAAGTTCTTCCTCGCTAAAGGTAAACATAGGCGGCATATTAAAGACCGGAAAGGAAAAGCCGTTATTAGGCTCCCATTTGCGTAATTTGCTTATCAGTTCGTGGTTAGTAATTTCTTCAATGCTGCCCACGCTACCGTCATTATTCAGCGCTATCTTAAAGAAAGGGGCTTTAGCGGTTACCTTGCGTAACTCCTTTAAGCGCGGGTGCCACTCTTTAGTAGTAATGCCTGCTTTTGCTATAGCTTTGTCTAGGTTATAAAGTTCGTTAATCATGAGTTACCGCCTTAGCAAACAAAACCACGCCTTTATCTATCTTCACATTCTGGTCGTAAACAAAAGAGACCGGCGAGTGATACCCCTGCGAAAAAACTTGCCGTAAAGCGGAGGGAATAACGGTGGATATATCGGTGTAAACCTGCGTACCTTCCCGAAATGGGCCAAAATAAGCAACGGTAAACTCTTTCCAGCCTAATGAAGGGACACTATAACATTGGCCCCTTTTTAAACGGCGGTTAAAGATTTCTTGATAGGCATGGGCAGGCGAAGTTGTACGTTTATCCCAAGTTAAATTTTTAGCCGATAAACCTGATTTTTGCGGGTTAATAACCACTTCGGCATAAAGGCGGTAAGTTACATCTATTAACACCGTTGCCAACAACTGAAAGGCGTTGCCATCTTTTATTTGGGCCGTTTGCCGTAAGGGGCCGCCGTAATTGGTGTAGTAAGAATGGTATTGAATGGGGGCGCATATCTCTACTTTAGCAGGAATTACAGTGCTGTTAAAACCAAAATGCACCGCTTCAAAGAGAGCTTTAACGGCAGAATACGAAGGGATAATCTCGGAGACGGGAGTATCGCCGGTATCGGGCCGTGTCCACATAGCGGTAGCACCGGCAATTTCCATTTGAATAGTATACGGAGCAGACAAAGAAAACCTCCTGCTTATAGCCATAGGTATTGTAACACAGTTTTAGCATGCTGTAAAGAAAAAATTTTTAATTTTAAGGTAAAAAGTCCTTGACACTCTACTTTAAAATTATTACATTAGTTTTGGAAAACTTAGTAAATAATAACACTAACTTAACTATACCAAACATTAGATAGGAGGTAATATGAAAATTTTTAGCTTAATAGTAAAGGTAATTTATAACATTAAAAATTACTTAGTATATAATCAGTTTTTAATATTAGTACATCAATTAGTAAGGTATGTTATGCCTTATTAAGGCTAAATTTTGGCTTAAAATGGGTTGAAATTTTTCTTTCTTTTCTATATCTTTATTAAATATCATATTACTATTGATAGATGGATATAAAAATATGGCTAGAGTAACCATATTTTAAGCTAGATGTCGCTTCCCGCGCGGAAGCGTGGATTGAAACTGGTTTTAGTTTAATTAGGTGTTCATTACACGCATAGGCCACACTTTAAAAGGTGTGGCCTAATTCTCTTACCCCGCTACCATCACCCGTTTAATCCCCGTCGCCCGTCCATCATCACCTGTCGTAATCACTGCCCCGCAAATAATGGCCTCGCCCTCCGCTGCCTCAGTCTTTAAAGGCATTTGGCTTAAGGCACGTTCTATCGATATATCCACCCTGCTGCCTATCACACTGTCTTTGGCCCCGCACATACCCAAATCGCCGATATGCGCCGTGCCTAACGGCAAAATAGTTTCATCGGCAGTTTGTACGTGAGTATGCGTGCCGCAAACGGCGGTAGCAAGGCCATCAAAGTGCAGGGCAAGGGCCTCACGTTCTTCGGTGTCTTCGGCGTGTAAATCGATGAAGATAAAATTTGTTTCTTGTTTTAGTTTTTTAAGCGCGACCATACCGGTTTTAAAGGGACAATCAATCATATGAACCATGCGTACACGGCCCTGCAAGTTCAGCACTGCTACCTTCTGCCCTTTAACATTAACAATAGTATAGCCCTTGCCTGGCGCCGGCGAAGGGTAATTAAATGGCCTTAAAATATTGGGATTGCTATCTAAAAAGGGGAGAATTTCTTCACGCTGCCAAATATGGTTACCGCTAGTTATCACATCTATGCCCATAGCAAACAGCTCGTTTGCTATCTCTACCGTAATGCCAAAGCCGCCATCGGCATTTTCGCCGTTGGCAATGGTTAAATCGATGTTGTACTCTTTTTTAAGAGAGTTTAAATTATAAAAAAGGGCACGTTTGCCAACACTGCCTACAATATCGCCTAGCATGAGTATGTTTAACATTTATGTATTCTCACTTTTCTGAATAAGCACCTTAGCAAAATCTTCTTTACCGCTTAGATAAGGCGTATAACGCTTTTCTTGCACAATACTATAGCCATTTTCAAGCACACCATTAAGCATAGGACCAGTGGATACAGCAAAAGGCTTGCCGTAATTACTAGGAATGTAATTTTCGTAAACCATTAATGTGCCGCTATCATCATATTTAATGTA
>Ga0131853_10022484_pt1 | contig 11408 bp, 8 predicted proteins | sample TergutLab28metaG_FD_92764 | JGI IMG/M metagenome (GOLD analysis project Ga0131853, IMG submission 92764) | Labiotermes labralis P1 segment gut microbial communities from Petit-Saut dam, French Guiana - Lab288 P1 (version 2) (version 2) | ecosystem: Host-associated > Arthropoda: Insects >...
ACTTTTTTTTTTTAAATTTTATTTGAGACAATGTGGAAACTATCTTAGAGCCACACAGGCCATAGATGACAACATAATAGGACGCATGTTACTTGCATGCAAGATAAATAAGACTACAGACACACACTCAGAACATGTATTTTTTTTGTTTTGCACCAAAAATAGTTAATCGAAACCTCTGAATGTTAGCTTATACCTACAAAATCTTTCTTCTTAAAGTTATAGAGGCAAATTTGAAATTTTATTAAGTGGGATTGGATTTAATAAAGGTATGATTTAATAAGATTTCGAAATGTAGATGAAATAACTGTGTAGTGGTATATAAACCATCCCGATCTTTGTAAAAATCGCCATGAACACATGAATATCGACTGCTTGCATATAACATAGACTTTTGGTTGTGCCCTGAAGTGCCCTGAAATATTATATGTCTTGAAGGTTGTGCGGCGACATTATTCAACAGAATCTTGTGGGGCAGAGAGCTGCATCAACATATGAACGTGTTGCAACGTTCCCCGAAACGTTCCAACATCTCTACACATGGGCGAGACTCTCTTCCCAAGAAGGTTTACTTGGATCATTGAAATGTTATTTAATTTTATAATCAAAGTCATCCTACTTTGAATTTCTTACAGTAAGATTTAAGCGTTGGGCCCAAACGAATAAATCTGTGATTTCTAGCATTTGTTGTTTGTGACGGAATAATGGAATTTTGAACAAGACAATCTGATACAAATGGTACAGTACTGTTATGAATTATAGCCTCAAACTCAACACGTGCATATTTAGGAACGTGAGTTAACCAGACAGAAGAGAATGACAATACCATCAGTTTTATATTAATAATTGTCCAACGAGATGCAACACAAAGCAGTCTATTTATTATTCTGCAAGTTCACTATACATGTTTCGGGTGTCAACATAACCCATCGTCAGGAGTACACAAAACTGTAACTATAGCCTCCGGTACTGGTCATGCTGTGCTGTGCAGCTACCTCCCTCCAACGTGGCCAAGCTTGGCCGCTTTGGAGGGAGGTAGCTGCACAGCACAGCATGACCAGTACCGGAGGCTGTATTTACAGTTTTGTGTACTCCTGACGATGGGTGTTGTTGACACCCGAAACATGTAGAATGAACTTGCAGAATAATAAACAGACTGCTTTGTGTTGCATCTCGTTGGATAATATTAATATAGATAAGCGATGTACGGAACCATAAACATAAAATACCATCAGTAATTAAACTACAAAGTTTAATATATTTCTTCTTTGAAGTTTTACACCAGACACTATTGCTGAACATTTCTCAATCTACATAATTATAAGTCAAAAAGATTCATATTTTGGGCTTTCAACTGCAGCCTTACTGTAACTCATACTAAGTGTTACCGTCTATTTGAAAGCAATGTGTAGAGATTTCCCAAATTAAAAATAAAACTTTATTTATTCATATTTGTGTGTCCAGAAAAAGAATGGTTACTTTACACATTTTTATTCATTCGGTAAATTTCTTTGGCTGGGGAATAGGTCCAATAGGTCCAATAGGTCCAATAGGTCCAATAGGTCCAATAGGTCCAATAGGTCCAATCCGAGGATGCTAATTATGCAGGAAGATATAATAAAGTAATTCAAAACAATAATTCAGTCTGCAATAAATCTAACAACAAATCCTATCATTGGACAAGGTCTTGAGAAAATTGCACCTGCTTCCTACCCTAAAATCCATTTCACTAAGCTTCATGTACCCACTTTTAAGCCCAACTGTATCTATGGTTACAATATTCTGTAACATTAAGAAGCTCAAAATTTTGCCCGCATATATTATTTATTTTTTGTTAATATTCTCATAATAATCAACGAATATTTTCCTAAAACAATATCTTGTTGATTCAACTAAAAACTCTAGATTGTGTTCTCTCTGACCTAAACTAAATCCTTAAGTGTCATTCGGATTAATTTCTTGTATTTAAATGGCTAGTATCGGACATATGTGTATTCTCTCGCAAGTCTCTTTTTTTGAACATACTGCCACACTGCAATGAATTTGACATGTATAATTGCTCTTATGGTAAATAATAATAATAATAATAATAATAAGCAAGAACTAGGAAATACGATGTTTACAAGTTGTAAGATTCTCATATACGCAACATATGCGTGTTTTATTCTATTTTGTAATTCATCTATTGGGATAAAAGTATCTTACATTTTCCCGGAAACGTACCAAGCCTAACACGATATGAGAGACAGATTTATCAAAGGGAATATTCCTATCTCTTCTTTACCCATAGATATTTCAGAACAATTGAAGTACATAGATAATCTGACAAATAGCAATAGCTTATCCTTCTCCTGGATCAAACTTTCTAACAGGAGGCTATGAAATCTGTTGAACTTCCGAAGCCTGGAGTTAGTGAAACTGTATAAATGTAATTGCTTATCCCACAGGAAATGCACCGAATCTCTATTATAAAAATGAACTGGTTAATCTTAGTAATTAACCAACTTAATGCACAAATTCTTGTTTTCTAATAAGTTTATTATATTCCTCTACACGTTTCGAGCACTATGTGCTCATTATCAGGAGGTCAAAATTGTGTTATACAGCACTTGTAGGTGTGATGATACCAGATGCTGTATAATACAATTTGGATCTCCTGATGATGAGCACAACAGTGCTCGAAACATGTAGAGGCATGTAATAAACTTATTATAAAACAAACATTTGTGCATTAATGTGGTAATTACTAAGATTATACTGAGATGCACGGTCAGCAAAACATTAAAAAAAGAACAGGTTTTTTACGTTTAAGGAAGTCATTTGTATTCGTTCTGAGAATTGCAAGAAAATACAGAGATGTTTAATTATAAAACGAATGTTGTTTACGTTATGTTACAGGCTTTTATGGTTATTATTAGTATCAGTATGTCTAACTTTACTGACACAGTAACAAGAGTTGAGGGATACTTTATAGTGTTCCTTTATCAAGACTGTCAGCTCAGCATTGAACGGTGAGATCCAAAGTCACTATACACCTGTACTAGACAATGCATATATTCAGAGCCTGCATACGCGCTATCTTCTTTTAAAGAAAGAATGAAATGTCATTCAGGAAGGGAGGTTTTATCACCGCAGGAGTGCAAGACACGTAGACCATAAATCTAAGAACGAGGCGGCTTTATCTTTTGTAGTATAGATGTCCAGCAATTGGTGGCTCATGCTGTAGGTTGCAAAATTTCGATTTGAAGATTATGCTTGTTGATGTTAGAGAAATATTGTGTGATTTGAACGTAGGACATCGAAATATCTCTCCAACGTGGCGTTTCTTTGTTCTACATATTATTCCTTTTTCCTTCTCGTTGTTCCAAATGAACGCTTACATACACTAAGCACTGTCCTACTGAGCAGCGCGAGACGAATATTTCGGCCATTTTAAATAAACGAAACTGTTAAATGACAAAACTCGTGATATACTTAACTGTCCTAATGGGCCTTGAACATTTGCATCGTGCTGTCGGTTATAGAAACTGAATACACACGTGGGCACTACGTTGGAAATTTCATAGCCAATTTACACCAAATTCATGCATCAGTAGATATTCACACTGCAGTTGAACTGACGCAGTTTGTTCGTCTGAATCTTCCAAGTCCCTACAAAAATCAATGAAACATATAAATTACAACACATGCACATATTTTTCGCTCCTGTAAGGCGATTTTATGGACTGACATTATCATCATCATCATAATGTTCCTGAAGGGTTAGGTGTGTTTCTTGTTCTTTGATCCTCAAGATGAAGTTGGTCCCTCCATCTCTTCCTCGGTCGTCCTATGTTCCTTCGTGCTGTTGGTTTATATTGTAATGCTTGTTTTGGTAGTCTGTTTGTGTCCATGTTCTGTACATTTGTAGCCACTTTTTCTGGTACTGTTTTATTTCCTTTACTATGTTCTGTGCTCCCGTTTTTTGCCCAATACATTGATTCTTTTCTTTATCTAGTTTTGTTATTTCAAGTAAGTGTCTCAAAAATTTCATTTGTGCTGCTTCTATACGTTTTTCCTCTCTTTTCTTCAGTACCCAAGCTTCACTTCCAAATTTCAATGCTGGACTGGCATTTATGGCGATTATTTTTGTTTCCGTTTAATGAATTCCGAAGTACATAAAGGAATTGTGAATAAACCACTCCAAGGCCTTAGCTCAGTATTTTTCTGGAGATCGTCATTCAGGCAGGCTAACCGATCTGTCTGTCGATATTCAAGCCCCAGGCTGTCCTACAGAGACACCGGCATGGTCGCCACTCACCTCGTCTTCTTCAACCGATACACGTAAACAAATTTTCCGTTTTCTTTGTCCTGTGGTACGTACAGAAAAGTTGATTGTTCCTTCAGGATCTGTAGGTCTGCAGTGACGTTAAGTACTTCTCACAAGGATGAAGAGCAATTGAGATACTCCGAAACATGCCAACTTTCCGTACGTGTGCGTTGTAGGAGCTAATTGGATTTGGCCGACATATCATTTGTGTTTTGTTCCGTTAAATTTTCGCAGTCCTGGCAACGGTCACAGCAGACTTTAAAAATCAAACTGGCTTGTACTGTGGACATGCCGGCCACACACTTCTAGATGCCTTTCGAAGTCAACAGAGTCGAGTTAAAGTCTGGATCTACTAAGCCCTGTTCCTGTCCATTACAGTTGCAGTCCGGTCTTGGACGTTGGTCTGCAGCCGCTCGTTGGTTAGAATTGCGGGTTCGAATGAATGTCTCTTGTGAATGTCGTTTGTTCTCAGGTAGAGGTCTCTGCGTCGGGCTGATCACCCGTCCAGATTAGTCTTACCGAAAGAGGTGTGTTTGAGTGTGATTGTGTAACCTCGTTAATAAGAAGGCCATGGCTGACTGGGGGCTGTTGCTTCATGGAAAAGAAGGCATGTTCCTTTTGATCTTCAATATGCTGATGGACGTTCCATCTTTGTTTGGGTCTACCAAACATGTATTTTCCTGGGTTGATGTTGAAAGCTAATAGGCAATGATCTTCCATTTTTACCGTAATTTCCCTCCATTTCTTTCGGTGTTGAAACATGTTTTCAACTATGTTGGATATTTGTAATTTATCACGGAAGCCTGTGTTATTTTACTCTTGCAGCCTTGTCAGACTTAAATGTGATCTTAAAAATTTGCTGTATGCTGTTTCTGACCATTTTATATATATATATATATATATATATATATATTCTATTTAGTATACAAATTGTGGTACCATATTTAGGTGCTGTTTAGATGTGATATTATGCTGGCACAGTTGTGTTTTCGCATTCGTTTATTTGCCAAATTTCCTCTAATTGCTCAACTTATTTTATTATGCTCTTTAGTCTTCTTTAGCTTGTGAGTCTCCCACCACGAACCACACAATACACAGCATACAGGGACGGGATCCAGTTTGGATCAAAGAAAAATATATGATAGAATACGATGAATTAATTACAATGTAGGCACTTACTCGTATAAGTTTTGAATGGAAGCATCACGATGTGCTTATAAACGTAATATGATATTATATAGTGTACGTCAGCACAATCATTTTATTACTCAAGGTAATTATAAGGCTACATGTTTCGACTATAGATTAGTCATCCTCAGGCTTATTTTTGTCAATCTAGTCACAAGATGCTATGCACACTTTGGGATCCCATCGTGTTTACATCCATGGAATACATCAAATTAGATCGTTTGTCTCAAAGGGCGTGACGTGCAAATTGTGTAAACACAATTTGCACGTCACGCATCTTGTGACTCGATTGACAAAAATAAGCCTGAAGATGACTAATCTATAGTCGAAACATGTAGCCTTATAATTACCTTTAGTAATAAAGTGGTTGTGCTGACGTACACTGTTTAATATTAGATTTATAATTTTTAACCAATTTAACAAGCTAACTCTATTATTACTATTTCACCCACATTATATTATATTTATGTACATTAATTTATGCAAAGCCTGTACAATTCTGCACTATAGATACCACGACATATACAGGGTGTTTATTTTGACCTATTGTTTCCTTTTTTTTAAATTCATTGTTCCGTGCATCATTGTAATTGTTTAAAAAATAACCAACACGATGTCACTTGTGGACTATCCTTTATTTTCATGGGTAGTTCTACTAGGAGAACGGGAGGATTACAGCAAAAGATTACACACTATACCAGAGGCTGACTGTACAGAAAAAATGAACTCCTGATTATGAGCTTACCGAAAGCTCGAAACATGTAGAGAATGAATGACAACTACCCATGAAAATAAAGGATAGTCCACAAGTGACATCGTGTTGGTTATTTTTTGACCTATTATTTCCTGTATGTTGTAAACAAATTTCTTATCGGCTACCGGACGATATCGGATAATAACGCCGAAACATGTAGGGACTATGTAAAAGGTAGGAAGCATAAAAAATATAATAGTGTACTATTTGGTGTTACATAAGCCCTTCTCGTGTGAAAAGAAGTTTCCAAGGTAACTAAAATCGGATACCTGGCCTATTATTGTCACTTGTTTTCTTTCGGGGTAATATTAGTTGCAAAACACAAGTCGGTCTGTCTCTCCACATGTATGCCTAACACACAAACCTGAGGAACTGATGCTACCGATATTTCAGCGATGTAGTTTTGCTAAATATTACAAGTCCTACGCTTCTGTTTCTTTTGTGTTTCACGTTTGGAATATTTTTATTAAAATTAATTATTACGAACAGAAACTTCATGTCTAGATCTTTATTTATCGGATATTTTACCCACGTTAGCTATAAATGATATAGAAAATCGACTTATAGAAATTTAATATTGTGCCAAATCCACAAATATTTCTGAAGCCTCTTTTATTCATATGTTTTACCTAACGTCACACGCATTGCATGTAACAGTACGTGTATAAACATCTGTTATTTAGAGAAAATATTTCTTATAGTGACAATACCTTATATGTGTGTGCGGTCAGAGCTATTGGACGCTCAGACGCAATCGTCGCCCCTGCCTAGCGGATGCCCGCTTGACTTGCACTGCAAGACCGAGTGCAGTCAGCTACATACACACCAGACAAGATTAGTTCTGCAACCAAGTAAATCCTTCAGTAACCCATGAATAACAGAACAGCCTGTTCGTTACACTGTACTATTAACTTCTTGAACTCTTCGACTGAATAACACATGTAAATGACGTTTTACTCTTAGTACGCAATTATGTTAGCAGCGAAACTTCAATTTTTTGCGGTATGGGGAGTGCCATGAACACAGGGTTTTTGTCATATCCTAGCAAACATTCTATTCTGACTTCCTTGCTACTGAATTCCCTTTTTCATACAGTTTTTTCTTGTTTAAATCTTCCACATCAAGTTCAAATTAGCGCAATCCTAGAAAGTGTACTCGTATTTTTAAGAATATCATAACTTCATTTATTGAAGAGATCTCCATGATATTTTTGCCATATCATATCAGTTCATGATACTGGTTATAATAAAAAAATTCAGGTTTTTCAGTGTGAGTTAAACTCCTCTAAACACATTCATATTTTTGCTATTCCCTAGGACTCCAATAATAATATACGTGCGAATGTTTCGATCTGCATCAACCGTTAGTTCTTCACGCGGTTCTTACTCCACATACAAGTTGTTAGTTGGACCAACGCTGAATCTTTTAACCGACCGGTCAGTTCAGTGTAATAGCATGCGACGGATCACATTACTTTGAACTCCTCTTCTCAGAGAATTAGAATACAGAAAAGTGGAAGGCCTGCGTTCTGAAATTTAATTACGTACTGCATGATGTCCTTTGCAGGACCAGATATTTTGCCTTTGCTCCTATCATTGAAATTATATCTGAATTTTAAATTTCTAAATTTAATTGCAAATCCTTAAACTTTCAAATCAGTGGTGTCTGTATACACCAGCAGTTTGCAATTTAAGAAGTCTACACCACATTTTGAGTATACTTCTCTCTTTTGCTTCTCACAGCAGACATCAGTTTTTTTCCTTGTTTTTAAACTGCAGATGGAGAATATTTGCTGCGACACACAAAGTGCGCCTTCAAATTAAACCAGGGCAGTTTTTGTCTTTAGAGGCTGTCCATTGGCTCGGGCCGTTTATCGACTTCTTGCCGCAGCTCAGAACCAGCTTCGATCTGGCCTCATTTCGTGTAGGATTTAGGGTGAACCATGTGGCCCAGAGAGAGGTTATTCTTCGAGTATTTCCACTCCTTCTGTTAGTGACATTCCACCAGTATTTCTCGTTCATTTCAAATTTAAATCTACACTTATCAGAAGAACAACTGTGCGAAAATTCAACACTTTCACATAGTAAATGGCTCTCATGTTTTCCCATAGTGGGGTTCTTTTAACAATAAGCCGAAACAATGCATTTAGAGCAACATTTTGATATTTTGTGTCATCAATAGTATGGCATTCGTCGCCTCCAAATTCGGCCTCTTCCTCGGCACGAAGTCGAAACAGAACATTGAGAAGGCCGTCGTTCTATGGACTATAATCGGACACGTATTTTCAAATTTCGTGAAAATCTGCAACAAAGTTTGCGATATTTAAGGTTTTAAAGGCCACACGTATATACGGTTGGACATGATGGTTGTGTGATGCTGCATATTTAGGCACTGACCGTCTGAATCAGCGTGATAAAAAAAACTGTTTTAATAGGAAGTTTTTGATATACATGAAAACAAATAATGAGTCGTTGTAATGGTCAGGTACTTGTCCAAAAAAAAAAACTCTTTCACTTTCCATGACGGAATTTTTCAGCCCAAAGTGAGAGACTTTTGTGGCTGAAATTTGGTAAATGTTCAGCAGCAGGCCGTTTCTCTAATTTCGGCATTTCGCGAAGAATTTCGCTTTAAGTTGTTCTACGTTTTTTTAATTCATATATTCTAGTATATATATATATATCGATGTTGTGAGGAAATTTTGTTGTTAGATTACAGCGTGTCACTATCTGCGATAAATTAATGTGTGTGGAAAACTGTTGGAATGATACTCACGGGAGAATTCCAAAACATTTGCAGGAAATTCGTCCCAGTATCCACTCTGCCACCACAAATTGCACACTAAACCTCATGGGACTAAACGCGAGCTTTGCGGTGGCAGACCGGCCACTAACCGCTTCACCCATAGCACGGTAAAAACAATTTCGTTATCCATGTAACACGAGTATGAAATAACACATTTCTTTTCCAGTTCCCCATACATAATCCTTTGACATGATTTGCTGCAAATGTTCTTCGACTGGCTTAGCAGAGTCAATTTTGAGTTGTAAAAGCATCAAGTGCAAATTTTTACCTATTTCCATAAACTACTTAGGCCTATTTTTGTTCATTTTTGAAATTACCACTTTACAAAATTTTCCAACAAATTTAATCCCTTTTTCTCTACTGTAAAAACTGTGATTTACCACCTACAATACGTGTATTTAATTATTTCCCTATGTGGAATGGTGGAATATTGATGACATATCTCATTAAATTTAATTGCATTGAATATCATACGCTGTAGTTATAAAAATTACTAAGCGAAATAATTTTTTGTTCAGCGTCAGTGTTAGATAGTTTCACTGATTTGGTTGGCCATGAGAGCGATATTTCCACAACTAATTTTACGTACGTACATTTCATTCTGTGTTATGTCAACTGCATTTGGACACTGCTGTTTGCCTGAATGCGCATCTGTTAAATTTAAAAGTAGTCAAAATGACTCTGAATTATGTTTTTCCGCGCATCGTTGTGTATGCGTAGAGAAGAAAACCAATAGATGCTACTGAATGGTTTATTGCACTTATAATCTGATCAACATGTTTCGGGCACTTATATGCCCATCATCAGGAGCTTATCTGGGATAAGAGAAACTGCCCGAGCAGTTTCCCTCATCCCGTACGCAAAGCCTGTTGCCCTCCACCTGACCGCAGACCACCAGCAACCAAGCCATTACACACCATGTGCGGTAATAACACAAGTATATTCTCGAGCTCTTGATGATGGGCATATAAGTGTCCGAAATATGTTGAGCTGATTTAAATCACTCAGTACCATCTAGTTGGTTTTCTTCTCTACGCATAGTCAAAAAGAGCCTTTCTCAATATTTCCAACGTGGTCACCAATCGTCAGTTAATGACTACCAAAGTACACAACTATATTATAGTTAACATTTCTGGTACTGATCCTACATAATTATATTTATTTAAACTCTCGTCAGTGGACACGGAATACAAAACTAAAGTCACAGAACACACAGCGCTATGTGTTTAGCATACCATCAAATACGTAATACACTTTGCATTCATATATCCCTATGAACAAATATTTATTTGTAAATCTTGTGCCGGCCAACATGAGTCAATCCATATGACTGTGCTTTCAAATACTCCATGCAAACTGAATTTTTAAGATATATTTTCCTGAAGTTACCCAGTTTCTCAGTTTACAAATGTGTTACAATTTTCCAATAAACATTTACTTGTAATATTATGTAAAATAGGCATTGCAGTATGAAGTACTTAATGCTGGTGACAGTAATTAAATGGAGAATAATTGGAGGTGCACGGAGGAACACCTTTAAAGAGGTGACCAACTGTAAGTGTCTGTCCGAATGGCCAGTAAGATGATGATATGGCTTGGCTAATCTGCCTACTGTGATTGGTTGAGTTGACAGGTTTCTGTCGCAGATATTTTACTTATCACCTTTAGAGTGCATGGTTGTACACCTACGTAATTGCTTTCTGACAGTCACACTTTCAGTTATTGGGAAAAGCGTGATACATGAGCTTCCCGCTAATTGTGGCTATAGATACACGTCAACAGAAAAATTGTGAGGGAATTTACAATTTTAATATTATATATCCTCCGTGAAATATAGTGGGTCGGGTAGTTCAGTAGGTATAGCGACTGGCTACGGGCTGGACGGTCCGGGGTCGAATCCCAGTGAGGGTGAGATTTTCCTCACCTGTCCAGACCGGCCCTCGGGCCCACCCAGCCTCCTGTACAATGTGTACCGGGTCTTTTCCGGGGGTAAAGAGCGGCCGGGGAGTGACGCTGACCAGTCACCCCTTTCTAGTGCCGTGGTCAAGCAGGAGTAGAGCTATACCTCTAATCCCCCTACGGGCCGTACGGCCTGTACAGAGCCTCAGTGCCTGTACAGTACAGCTATACCTCTAATCCCCCTACGGGCCGTACGGCCTGTACAGGGCCTCAGTGCCTGTACAGTAGAGCTATAACTCTAATCCCCCTACGGGCCGTACGGCCTGTACAGAACCTCAGTGCCTGTACAGTACAGCTATACCTCTACTCCCCCTATGGACCGTACGGCCTGTACAGAGCCTCAGTGCCTGTACAGTACAGCTATACCTCTAATCCCCCTACGGGCCGTACAGCCTG
>Ga0131853_10022485_pt1 | contig 11408 bp, 7 predicted proteins | sample TergutLab28metaG_FD_92764 | JGI IMG/M metagenome (GOLD analysis project Ga0131853, IMG submission 92764) | Labiotermes labralis P1 segment gut microbial communities from Petit-Saut dam, French Guiana - Lab288 P1 (version 2) (version 2) | ecosystem: Host-associated > Arthropoda: Insects >...
CACCCTCCCTTTGAAAGGAACAATAACTTCGTCAATAGCCAGATTTTCGGAAGGGTTGTAAAATTTGGAAAATGTGTTATTTAGAATTTCAAACAGGTCTCGTATCTTCCATAGTCTGTCAAACTTTTCGTCTGTCCTATCAGGTTCATTCATGTTGTCAGTAAAATGTAAGTAACGAAGGATGTGAAAGTATCTGTCTCAGTTCATCATTGTGCCATAGAAAGGTGTGTATAGCTGATCCAATTTTGACCAGTAGTCCATCAGTTTGTCTCTTACACCATGTCCCATCTATATTCTCAGTGCCAGAAACACAAACACTTCGGCTTCAGTAACGTTAGGTTCAGGACAGGGTCCATCGTCAAGTCCGTCTATGCAATTTTGGTAGTAGCGGTTAGTCTCCACCACCAACAGAGTGATAATTTCTGCAAAACACAGAAGAAAAACGTTAAGTGGACTAGAGCCGTCATTTATGTGGGACGTTTCATTGTCCTTGTTTCCTCTGGGACCCCCTTTATATGTGTGTGCTACACTGCTCTGAGGGCAAGAGGGGCGTGTCCATTGTAGGGTCACTGCCTGTCAATTGTGTTCACATGACCCAATCTCAACGACTTCATCTACGTCAGAGGCACTGGAGGAAATTGAACTGCTGGACTTAGGACTACTGGCTGTTTGGCGGTAAGGTTGAGTATGCGACGCCCCTGGCTCACCTTAAGGACCTCCCTCAACTGAACTGGCGTCGCTTGATACTGTCGCGTCACCAATATCAGTGTCAAGAAAAAGTTTAGCTATTTCGCTGGACTGTTGGAATCTTCACCTTTTGCTTGGCTGTCTCATTTTACAACAACACACACACCCAAGCACAATCAAGTGGTTACTCGTAATCAAAAAACTCTTTATTTTCATTTTTATCGCCGTGCAATATTGTCAATTTTAAAAATTATAGCAAACCAACTAGTTGCACACAATGTATTTCACTTGGTAAAAATCACACTTTAAAACACATTAAAAGTCATAATCACCTCCTATGTATTTCGATCCCAATGGATCATCATCAGGGATTTGGAGTGCCTATATATGAAGTTATTGGGTTCTTCTTGTTTACGATGTGATGTGAACATTGTTGTGGCAGCATGTGTGTAATTGTAATAGACCTTTGTAAACAATCTTTTAATTTTAGATCCAAATGGGTATAATCAAATTGCTTATCATTAGTTCGTCATACTTACAGTGATAGTGTAGGTTATGTTGTGCTGTGTTGATCTGGTCGTTGTCTGCCCTGTGCTGGTTGTGATGTTGTTATTCCGTGATTGTCATACGTCCATGCTGCGTCATGTATACAGTCAAAGTGTATGTTATGTTCCATTGGTTGTTGTTCTGTGATCAGTGAACTTTTTTGGTGATACTCTTGGATGTACATGATCTCCCAGCAATTCATGTAGCTACCCTTTGTACATGTTTTTATCATTTGCATGGTTTCATCCAAGGGTCCGTATTCATGCCTGTTATTCAGTATATGTAAAGCGTATGCTGAATGTGGGTTATTGGTTTTAATGTATCTAATGTGCTCTTTATGTCTTATGTTAATTGATCTTCCTGTTTGTCCCACATAAGCACCTTTACATGTGTTGCATGTTAGTTTGTATACTCCACTTAGGTTTGCTTTTGTTTGTTTTTCAGATGTCAGTAACTTGAAAGTATTGTTTGTGGTTCTGTATGCTATTTTTATTACAGTTTCCTTAAAGATGTTTGTGATCTTTCTTACAAAACTTCCATAGTAGGTAAAAGTTGTTGGTGGTTGTTGTTTCTTTTGTTTTCTTAGTTAGTTGTGTTTTTAATTTTGTGATCTGTTCTGTGGAGAAACCATTACTGTGTGCCATACTGAGTATATTGTACCATTCTTTTTCTTTTTGTGTTAGTGGTAGAGAGAGTAGTCTATTAAGAAGAACCCAATAACTTCATATATAGGCACTCCAACTCCCTGATGATGATCCATTGGGATCGAAACATGTAGGAGGTGATTATGACTTTTAATGTGTGATTTTACCAAGTGAAATACGTTGTGTGCAACTAGTTGGTTTGCTATAAATTTTAGAAAAAAATCTCTCTCTTCAAAACTGAGTCTGTGACTCAGCCAGAAGTGTGAAAAAAAACGCATTGGGCCATACTATAGTTCTGTTTATTGTAGCCTGTCACCATGTCGCTATGAACCAAATGGTGTGTAGTAACGTACTCCAGAGGATAAAGTAAGCCATTCATTAGACAATCGAATGCCTGTGTACGAACAGCCTCATATAAAAAATGGATACATGTGGTTTTCTCTCAACCGGTAGACCAGTCAGAGCGTAAAGCTGGAAAAACTTCTAGTGTGGTGCTAAGAATGAGTGAAATCTCCCTAAATATATTGAGAGTGAAATATTTAAATGGCTGATGCTCTGGCTATCCTAGTGAATGGGACGGTCGAGCCTTAGGGAGTGCGGAGGTATTTAAATGCTCTCCTAAACGGTTGGACTCAACAGCTGTAAAGGTTAACCCTACTGGGGAATATGTTGGCACAGGCTGGACAAGAAAGGAATGTGGAAAGGCCAATAAGTAGAACACCTGCTGCAGCTACTCAAGTCGTTAGATTTGAAGAACATGGCAGAAAACATTGGCCTATTCCGTCTGCCACGCGAAGAAGATGTCGTGTATGTTCAGCCAGGGGTGTCACCAGAAATGTTTCAGTGATATGCCAGAGGTGTGATGTAGCACTATGTGTGGATAGAAAATGCTTTATAGATTACCTATCCCTGAAACTTTTCAGGCTGTTCAACTGGACCTCCGTATGTAAAATTGGGGCCTCAGCTGGAAATGTAAGGAAAAGAAATTTAAATTTTAAAAATTAGTTTTTATTTAGGCAATAAAATTTTATGTATTTTTAAGAGAACTGCTGAAATATCTGTGTTAGATACTCTTTCCTTGATGGAATAAGGAAATATCATGTAGAGATTCTTGATTCCCCCTCATGAAAGGTATACTGGAAACAATAACACAAGTCGGTAGACTGGAATGGCACTGAACGAAGGTTAGTCTGTCTCGGTTCATGACGGTGACGCAGCCAAAATGTCACATGATAACTGCGAGTGGTGTGAAGAGAAAAGTTGTTTGTGAAGTGTTGAGGAAGTATTATGTTTGTGTGTGCATAGTAAGATGATGTTTCTGACACTACCACTCCAAAGCACAACTCCACAAATCCTAAAGCTGCAATTTCCTATGCAAACTTGGGGCCAGAAACAGAAACATAAGTAAAATAAATTGAAAATTATAGTTTTTTTTATTAATTTCCTGCATGTAGGCATTAAACATTTCTACTGAATCTTTTTTTTTGAACTGAAATATCTCTGATTTATTCCAAATACAATGCAGATTATTTCATTATTTCATCATCTTCGGTTTATAAGATATAAACATTTATTGTCAAACACATGTAAATGATTTAAAGGACCATCGCAGAAAACTCCGTACCCCTGGCATGGAGACTGAACTAAATCCCATACGATAAAGGTTAATAACAACCTAACCTACAGTAACTCACTTAACAGCGAAATTATATCATAATGGTGTGAACAAGGAACTGTTTTTGTAGGTAACTTTAATTTTTATCATGAGATTAATTACTATATTCACACCACCATAAGAATATCCTTTCCCAACTGCAACTTTTAAGGGAAAGCAATTGGTTTTTACTTACCCACATATAAGTTTCAAGTACATTACTCTTCACATACTTTTAACTTCTGTCTGTGTGTAGTGCCCCATTTTAGGTCAACAGGATGTCTTTTTGGTGAAACTTGTACTGTGTGACTGTCCTTTGTCCTTCCATTGCCATATTTTGATGTCCCACAGTTAATTTTAAACTTGAAAAATATGCTGCTTGAAGAAAATGAAGGAATATATGACATTCAAGTATCACTTCTTTTCACATTTTCTTCAATGATCACATTACGTGATTTAATAAACTACAGTTGAATAGGCACAGTTACTATAAATTTCTTCAAAACTGAGATTCAATTCTCAACACAAAGGGTCACTGCACTATCACACTCTGAGCAGCATTTAGTAACTGTAGAGACCCAGCAATGACATATGTGTAGATATGATAGGATGTATTTTGAAAGTCACCATCATTTGTCCATCATTCAAGTTGGGTGAAGAGAAACAAGAATTTTGGAAACATGGATTCATGTGCAGTGCAAAATGTAACTTGGATACAAAGACTTTTCTAATTCTGTGACTGCAGAAATATAACATGGTGTACACTGTATGCAAATATGGAAGTAATGATAATGAAAATACAACAGTAACTGTTTACTGACAATATTGTTGTGTTATTGACTTAAACTAACACAAGCTGGAAGGTAGTGATGAACTCATATTCAGATATGTGTTTGATGGTTTTTAGTGTTATATATACAACAAGCACTACAGATGCAATAACTTACACAATCTGCACAGCAGTTCTCCTTTTGTTGCAGTCTCTATTTAACTGCAAAATGTTTTGACCGTTACACGTTGCCATTTTTGTGTAATTCATACTAAAAATTTTGAAGAGCACAATGCACACACATACAATACTGTTTATTTCATAAATCATAGGATCAGATATACATGGCATTTTATGTGTCTATATTTGTTCGTGATTTTTACACAGCCGCCCAAAAATGATCATGTTTAATGGCTGAAACATTGTAATGTCACAGGGAAATGTAGAGAGGACTGTTGTGCAGACCGTGGTATTTACTGAGTGTACTTTTCTCTAAAGCAATGTAGGTGTAGCAATTGAAGGAAAGAGCGCTTGTTACTCGGTGTATACATGAGTTTTGATAACAAATATCTTTCCCACAAAGTGAATCATGCATGAGTTTCTGTGATATTTTTAATGAAAATAAACCGTAGAGATCTCACTGTATATTTTGATAAACATGGTACAATACTGTCAGCTGAAAGATAGCCAAAAAAAAAAAATTCAGCTATCAGTACTGGAAGGTTTTAATGGGAACAGACTCTGAAGCTAAATATCTTGGTAGGCTATTGGGTGATTTAACATTAGGAATACGCAGATGGAAAACTGTTCTTAGTTCAGTCACCACACACCACTACCTTGAGACAGGAGTCCTGTTTGCATTTGAGTACTTTAATGCCAGTGGTCATGACATAAGATGCTCTGCAACTATTAGAAACCACCAGAAAGGAGCAGCATTCCACTGCAATGAAAAAAATGCATTTCTGAGCAAGAAACAATGTACTAATCGGACAGCTAAAAAGATGGGCATATTGATGCACCACAACTGATTATCCTTGAAAATTTCATGAAACGGTACCAAGACGGTAAATAAGAAAATTTACATATGCTGCTAAATAAATGAAAATTAGTCATGAACTCTAACGAAAAATTATTGTAGCACTATTCAGACTGTACACTAACCTTCACCGACTAATTTTACATCTGCATAGATTATCTGTCTCCTGATCGCCTTACTGTACCGAGTCATCAAATTTATATGAATGACAGGCACCGTCTACTACTTTATCAAGCCAGTGTATGTTCAGTAAATACTAAAAACATGCAGCAAGTTAATGCGATATGGTCCGAAAGATTTAATAAATTTTACAGTCTTATCCAATCAAACGATTCTCATTACAGATTGTAATCTTTGGGCCAAATCCATAGTTTTCGGAAAAGGTCTGCAGGCCACCAAACAAATTTAGATGGGCCACATGCAGACTGCCTGCTGCCAGTTTGACATGTCTGATCTGTTTTCTTCAAAACAAATGAAGCTAATGGACATGGCAAAGTTACACTGTTCAAACTATGAACTTGCAGCTGCAACTAAACTTAAAATTACAAAACATTCCCATTTACCAGTCTTCCTCTATTTACACTTGTGTACAAAACGGTTTTTGTTGTGGCACACTATAGTTCAGACTCTTATTTACATTAGACACACAATGGCTGTTTACAGCAGTAATGGAAATTATGATGCACTTAACCTCAAACCTCAAGTACATGCTGTTATCATCACAATCTGTGTCATATACAGTAATTACAGATGATTTTTACTTGCTTGAGAATTCTGTTCATTTGTGGCATACCACTGCTTTCATTCGCTGTAAAGTACTGTGATGCACACACAAAATGAAACCAGAAATCAACATTGATTCCTGTGCATAACAGAAATTCTCACTAGATAGTTTTATATACTCACACACGTGAGAACACTCATGTTTTAAAGCTTGAGTCACAAATATAGTTGTAGAAGTACAAGGATACCAATAAAATAAAAAAAAAATATTTGGAAAGAGACCACTTTTTACAGTTGGTATTGTGTTACTGATAAGGATAAAACAGTTTGAGGGTTGACAAAAATAATAATGGAGAAATGAGAGACCTGCTTGGAATTCACAGGAGCAGATATTAATGCCCTAAACTGTACAGATTTTTATGGAAATGTAAGCCTTTTATTCTGTTACACAGGATTGTGTGTCTAAGTAAACTACTGATTCTGACACATATGATGTATGCTGTTTTGTTCAAGTCTTCCTTTTTGATTATCTAATTTTGCATTTCTTATTTTATATCAAGTGGTACTAGGTGCTTACAGTATGCCAGGAAACTGGACTCACAAAGATGGTTCAAGTCTTCTAGGAAGTGATGCCATATTTTTGGGTGAGCAGTTCTCAACCTTTGCAAGGATCTGGTGCCTTCACCTTCAAGGTCAAGCAGTTCTTTCTTCTTGGATTGCTTAACTCTGAAGATGAAAGGCCTAGATTCTTCAAAAGCCAACATCTGCTTGCCCACTGACACAGCATCATATTGAATAAACTTGAATCTTCATCAAAACCATTGTGAGAACCTGAAATTTGGCAATGAACTTAGAATGTTCAGAAAGCAAGATTCTGCACCAGTATACGAATTTAAACAAAGACTGAAACTTGCAGAATAATTATATTTCATTATGTAGGACCTCCAGTTTTGAAAGCAAACATTTGAGAGGACAAGAAAGGTGGTTGTGGTGTTTTTATAAATTCAGTGTAGAATAATGTCAGATATTTTGCATTTATGACAAACTAAAATTGTTAAAGAGACGAGCGGAAACTTACTTAAGCCAGAAAAAATAACTGTTACACTGTCCGTGCTCATATATGCTAGTGCACCACTGGCACTATGTTCATGGAAGGGACAGTGGATATGGAGGGTAGAGCTTAAGAGATTGTACATGCAGTGTGGTAAGAGCCTGGCCCTGAGAAGTGTAAGTGAACTGCCTACTAATGGTATAGCCATGACTGCTGTCATTCCTAATGTAACAGCTTCATCCTGCTGCACTGTCTGTACCATTATACACAAAGGTGTTCTTATTTAAAGATCTATGACATGTAATAAATTGCTGTTACTAACAATGAACTCATAATTGCCTTAAAAAATGGTACCTAGAAAAATAGCGGTGTTCAGCTAGAAAATATAACCAGAAAAATGTCTGGGACCAAAAATATATCATAAATTTGATGACGATGATAGCTGGCTGAAGTGTTACAGTGTTAAAAACTATTACCAAGTTGAATAGTCATTTGTCTGTTTAATAAGGTGCAAACACAGGGAAAAGAAGTAATTTTTAGTGCTGACTATAATTGTAATCTTTGATAGTCCTTATGATAAAAAAAACCAGAGGAAAAGGAGCAGTCTGTCACAACGATATGTACCAGCAATCTATTGAACACACTTGTGATATCTTGCTTCTTTTCAGCTCTTTTTTATTTGTATATCAATTTATATATAATGGGGTGTCATGCATAAAGATCTTGTGTTGCTCTTCCTCGCTATGATTGCCACTTCATTACCTGGATATCATTATTTCAACTTAAAGTGATTGTGATAATTCTGGGTTTTTTTTGGCTAGTCAAAATGAAATTACAGTGGTAGTGGATTTGACATTTGTTCTGCATGTACCTTTATTGATTTGTGTGTCTGACTGTTGATCTGGCTTGGGAAGATGTTATTGCTAAATGAAATTAGAGGGATAGCCATTTGCATAAACTGTAATTTTATATTCCTGTGTGAAATTTTTACTTGATATACTTTTATAGAAGTGTATATTTTTGTTCTGTATTTGAAAATTAAATATACATGTTGTATTTTAAAATTTTTCTGTCCATGAACCTTTTTGTATTTTTCTTTCATGTTCACGATACTGCACACCATTTTATGTTAGGAATTGATCAGTGGATAAACCTCCGGCATATCAACAATTATAAGTCAAAATACCAGCCATTTATCATTTCCTGAAGTTAAATTGTTAATCATGGCCCAGCTATAAATATGCTAATTACATGTATCAAGATACTGTTTATGGGGGATAGGAACCTGACAGGCACCTCTCCCCTATACACAAACCACACTAGCAAATATAAAATATTCTAATGGCATAAATGTTTATACCTTCATGTGCCCAATTACTCTTTTTCTTATTTAGGGCTACATCCTCTACAACATGGGTGTCAAACCCCCATGCCGCACGCGGCACACCAGTGTTATGTGGCCTACAGCCCCATTTGTAAATTATGTATGCCGTGTTCAAATTTAAGATGCACCCCCTCTTAAAAGGGCATTTCTGGGGCAAAAAGCTTGCAGCAAAATGCATTCCACTGTCTATTGCACTACTACTCCTTCAACAAGGCCACATGTTCTTCATGGAAAATGATCTTTTCAAGACTTGAAGAGTGAAAAATAATACCTCAGATTTTAAGACACACCATAATTTTCAGTTCTGTGAGATGTGAAGAAAGGCATGTCTTAAATTTATAGCAGCTTGGTATATACTGTAGAAAGTACACAGTAACATAGTTAGGTATTCCACTTATTGTGATTTAAGTATGGCCCTCCAAGACCCACAATAATGGTTGTGGCCTCTAGCAAAAAAAAAAAAGTCAGATGCCCCTGCTCTACAGAATAATAACTTAATACTTTCTTAGATTTCCACAACTCTTACATATGTGATATTTTATCACAGACTACATCTACATAAAATGCAGACCTATAAGACAAATATAGGCCATTTATACAAATTAAATAGGATGTCCCATCACTATCATCTGAACAATTGACAGCATTGCTCCTGTTACATGGATACTTCACTTGCCTTACAATATTCTCATGAAAAGACACTGAATGGTGATGTCTGAAAATAGCTACAGAAGAAGTATGCAGCTTGCATATGTTAAATGAGGTAATATATGAAGACACATGTCAAATGCAGTCACACAGCATGTTTTGTGCTTGTTTCCATCAAAAATGAAATTGTTTTTGTCCTTGAATTCACTCAGATAATTGAGAATCTGGACCAGAAAGTCAGTATATCAGTACAACTTCCATTAGAACAATTCTGAGTCATGCCCAACTAACTTGTAGCACATTGTAACTGTCATTGCAGTGCCTGCTTGTTTATTTTAGAGTCTTGCAACAAGAAATTAATAAACTTCCTCTGAAGTAGGAACACTCCTTTGCTATCACATCCACTACACTGAATGCAGGTGACAGCTCCCAGCATCATCTAGATATCAAACTAGAGAAGGTTACATGATATAAGAGGCACATTTTGCTGATCAATGCATTGAATTTCTTAGGCCTATGTGTGGGTTTGTGGTACAGGGGAGGATGGATGTTTGAATGGACATATATTAGGTTATTTAATTACACTGCATCAGAAATACTTTGATTCAATTTAGGAAGTATAATATGATACAACATATGCAGATTGGATGCTGTTAAAACTGCAGTAGGTTATTTATTGTCAAATCAAATGAACTGTGTATCACATTCAAAGAATGTTAAGGGTGGGTGAGGAAGCAACACTGTCTATCCAAGCTGAGATCTGAACAAGGCACCTTGCAAATACACATAGCCCTTGTTTTAGGACTTTTACTTTAATGTCCCTTGCCAATATACATTACTTCTTGATTTACACCCTTTCATTTTTGGTATAATGCCCCTTGTCTGGCTGTGTTCTATTATGCGAACCCCTCCCTATTCGATTACTTCTTACAGTAATAACTTGTTTTATTTACACCTCTTATTTAAGACCACTTTTCCAGGAACACACCCAGGGCATTAAAGAGGGGCTTCGTGTATATGTAAATCAGAAGCAATACTGAGCCTGCAATAACTCTAAGGCCCCAAAAGTTACAGCTCTGTTGTCTACTCATATTTTCAGACAACAACAGCAATAAAAACAGCATATCACAAACATACATATTTTGCATATGAATACCTAAGTCAGTTTTAATATCTTATGGTAATTATCCTGAAAACAATGTATTGTATGAATGACAGGTATGTACAGGGTGATAGTAAAGTAAATACATAATGTCAAATGGGTGTATCTCCTAAAATAAAGGCAATATTGCTGCAGTGGGACAGTTATGAAGAACTGCAAACTGAAGTGCTACTACATTCTGCATTTCCTGTTTGCATGTGGCTTCATAACTATTTTCCTGATTAGTTGATTGGTCATAAAGGAGTAACAGAATGGCCTCCACTCCATGTGGTTTCTTTTCTGGGTCGAGCCAAGGAGGAAGTCACAGATCAAAATCAAGAACTCTTGATGAAATGGAACAACAAATTTGAAATAGTTTGGCTACTGTTCCTCTTGATTTCTGAAGAGAAAGGTCTAAGTCTCTGTCTTCCAGGTTGCAGAAGTGGTGCAAAATTCTGGGGCATGTTGAAATCTGACACTAAATTGGTCTTGTATGAGTTTTAGAATGGTACAAGAATTTTACTCCATTTGGGAGACACAGCCACTGGACACCGTGTGTGCTCTCCGATCATTGTCCACACAACACGCAACATTTATTTCACCAATGCCTACCACAGCTCAGTTGGTACAGCGACTCGCTATGGGCTGGACGGTCCGGGAATGGAATCCCGATGGGGGGCAAGATTTTTCGCAGCCTTCCAGATTGGCCCTGGGGCCCACCCAGCCTCCTGTACAATCTCTCCCAGGTTAATGCAGCCAGGGCGTGTCATTGACCACCCATCCCCCTCTAGTGCTGAGGTTAAAGAAAGAGTACAGCTACACCTCTGCTTCACCTCTGGTCCTTCATGGCCTGTTCTAGGGTGAACTTTAACTTTACCTTTATCTACAATAATGAAGCATGTTCTAATCTTGTCAGTACTCATTAACATTTGTCTCCATGTAAAGTTGTGTTTAGTTCTGTTTCTTTTTGGAATGAAATTGTGTTCGTGCATTTGTATGTGTAAATGTGCGCACGTGTGTGTGTGTGTGTGTGTGGGGGGGGGGGGGGGGGGGAAAAATTTTTGGGGGGGGGTTTAAAGGGTCTCCAACTTCTGGGATTTTTTTCAACTTCAAATATTAAAAACA
>Ga0131853_10022486_pt1 | contig 11408 bp, 7 predicted proteins | sample TergutLab28metaG_FD_92764 | JGI IMG/M metagenome (GOLD analysis project Ga0131853, IMG submission 92764) | Labiotermes labralis P1 segment gut microbial communities from Petit-Saut dam, French Guiana - Lab288 P1 (version 2) (version 2) | ecosystem: Host-associated > Arthropoda: Insects >...
ATGACATCACATACCCCGTCACGCTCCGCGTGCCACCCCTCTATCTTAGAGGGGAATTTTGAGAGTGGGTTGTGGGCGTGGGAGAGAATTATTGTAACAAAACACTTGACGCGCGGAATAATCTTTGATATAGTCTTAATGTAAATCTCCGCGTTACAAGTAATTCTTGTAACACGAGCCGAAGAAAGCGAGTAGGGTAGCTTGACTCCCGTGAACCTCGCCGAGGTAAGGATTCGAAACTGTGAATTACGGTCGCAAAGACCGGTTCAATATGCTCGACCCTCACCGTTCGCAAGAGAAGTGGGGGTTTCATATTGTGGCTGCGTGGGGTCCGAGTGCGATTGCTTCGCTACGCTCGCAATGACACTTAGAAGGAGGATATTGATGGCGAAAGAGAAGACTAAGAAAGAGCGCGCCAAAAAAGAAAGCAAGAATTTCCAAAGCAAAAAAGAAACTGTGAAAGAGATTCAGGCGAACCTTGAAACGGCAAAGTCCGCGGTGTTCATGGACTATCGCGGATTGACGGTTGCCGAGGCAAGCGAGTTGCGTTCCAAGGCTCGTGCGGCGGGCATCAAGTACAAAGTTTACAAAAACAACCTTGTGCGGATTGCGTTGAACAACATGGGCGTGCGGGAACTCGATGAGCAGTTGACCGGAACTCTGTCCGTCGCGTTCAGCACAAGCGACGAGGTCGCCGCGGTGAAACTTGTTGCCGACCAAAAATTTGAGGGCAAAATGTCGTTCAAGTTTGGGCTTTTGGGAACGAGTGTGCTGTCAGGCACGGATGTCGAGCGACTTCGCGATTTGCCAAGCAAGGAAACGCTTATTGCGCAGCTTATGGGCTTGATTCAGGGCGGTGCAAGAAGTTTGGCGAGTATTATCCAAGCCGTGCCGCGTAGTGTGGCGACGGTGGTTGATGCAAGATGCAAGCAGTTACCTGCTTAAAACAAAAACAAAAAAGGAGAATTAAAAAAATGGCTGATGTTAAAAAAATGGTAGATGAAATCAAAAAACTTACACTTGTTGAGGCGAGCGAACTTGTAAAGGCACTTGAAAAGGAATTTGGGGTTTCTGCGGCGGCGATGGCTGCTCCGGTTGCTGCTGTTGCGGCGGCTGGTGCTCCTGCGGCGGGTGCTGCGGCTCCTGCTGCGGCGGCTGAGAAAACCGAATACGAAATCTTCCTCAAAGACGCTGGTGCAAACAAAATCAACGTTATCAAGGTTGTGAAGGAAATCACAGGCCTCGGGCTTGGTGATGCGAAGGCGATTGTTGACGCCGCTCCGAAAAGCATAAAGGAAAAAGTTCCTGCGGCGGACGCGAAGACATTCGAGAAGCAACTCAAAGAAGCCGGCGCGGATGTGGAGTTGAAGTGACATTTAAAAAGGGGCGAGTGCCTCTTTTTTTATCCTGGATTGCCACGTCGCTACGCTCCTCGCAATGACGTGGCGGAGTTGCTGACATTAGGAGTAGTCTGTGAGGTTTAGAGAGATTCCTCGCCCGGTGTGGGCAGGTAGGCTCGGAATGACAGCGTTTATTCCTTGTCAAAGTAAATTTTGTGTGATATTGTGTGAGCATGATCTCCGCAATCAATGTATCTTTGCAATACGGCAAGCGCGTGCTTTTTAAGGACGTTAATATCAAATTCGTCGCCGGCGAATGTTACGGCATCATCGGCGCAAACGGAAGTGGCAAGTCTACGTTCCTGAAAGTCCTGTCCGGTGAAATTACTCCCAACAAGGGCGAGGTCGCCAAAGCACGCGACAAACGCATGTCTGTGCTTGAACAGAACCAAAACGCGTTTGATGGTTTAACCGCCGTCGATTGCGTCATCGGCGGGCACGAGAAGTTGTATAAGTTGATGAAGGAACAAGACGCACTCTATGCCCTCGGTGATGCGCTCAGCGACGCACAGGGAGTTCGCCTCGCCGACATAATGAACGAATACGCGGAACTTGATGGCTGGGAGGCCGATGCGAATGCTCGGACGATGCTCTCCGGCATGGGCGTGGAGGACATATACCACGACACCAAGATGGGCGACCTTGACGCCAAAATCAAAGTCAAGGTTTTGCTTGCGCGCGCGGTTTTCGGCAACCCCGACATCTTGATTATGGACGAACCCACCAACAACTTGGATTTGAAGAGCGTCCGTTGGCTTGAAGAATTCCTGCTTGATTTCAAGAACACCGTCATAATCGTTTCGCACAACCGCCATTTTTTGAACAAGGTCTGTACGAGTATCTGCGACATAGACTTCGGTCAAATCAGTATGTTTGCGGGAAATTATGACTTTTGGTACGAGTCCTCGCAACTTATCCTCCGTCAACAGAAAGAGGCGAACAAGAAAGCCGAACAACGCGCGGAGGAGTTAAAGGAGTTCATCGCTCGGTTCAGCGCCAACGCCTCCAAAAGCCGTCAAGCGACCTCCCGCAAGAAGGAACTTGAAAAATTGACCATCGCGGACATTAAACCATCATCCCGCAAATACCCGTACATCAACTTCGACATCGAGCGGGAAGTTGGCAACGAAATCCTCGCGGTCGAGGGGTTGACCTTGAACGGGTATTTCAAGAATGTGTCCTTTCGCGTTAACAAGGGCGACAGGATTGCGTTCCTGTCCAACAAGTCGCTTATTATAAGTAAGTTGTTTGATTGCATAATGGGGGAGTGCAAGGCGGATTCGGGAACAATTGAGTTCGGTAAAACGATAACCTCCGCGTATCTGCCGTCCGACAACCGCAAATACTTCGACGGCGTCAAGTTGAACCTTGTTGATTGGTTGAAACAGTTTTCAAAGGATACAAACGAAACTTTCATCCGCAGTTGGCTCGGTCGTATGTTGTTCGGCGGCGAGGAAGCCCTCAAATCCGCACACGTTCTTTCGGGTGGCGAGAAGATGCGGTGTATGTTGTCACGCGTGATGCTTGCCAAGGGTAACTTTTTAATTCTTGACGAACCGACGAACCACCTTGATTTGGAATCCATCACAGCACTCAACGAGGGCATGAAGAAATACAAGGGCGTGATGCTGTTCGCCTCGCAAGACGAGGAGGTTTTAAGAACAGTCGCAAACCGCATAATTGATATCAACGAAGATAAGTTCATCGACAAGATGTGTACGTATGAGGAGTATGTGAAATGACCAACGAAAAATTTGAATACTCACCAGAACTAATCGCCGACATCAAAGAGTGGTTTGGCGAAGAATTCCCTCACTTTACAACAGCCGCAGAAAAGGGCGACCCGTTGTTATCAAAACTTTTGGCTTCTGGTCTTAGGAAAATCCATTCTGTAAATGACGATGATTTAATAGATTACGAATCAGGGCTTACGCAAGAAAAAATCGAAGAACTTGCTAATGCTGGAATTGACTTGAAACAACTGGGGCAGAAGAAAATGATTTGGCTTGAACAAGACAAACGAGTTGCATATAGGAAAGACGTGTACTTGAAAAGGAATGAAATTTATAGTGAAGCACTTGCACAAGCAGACAAATGGCAAGCCAAAAATCCACAACCAAAAAAACTTGTCAAATCAAAACCCAACAAATACTTCACCGACGAGATTTCAAAATAGTAACTCCCCAAAATCATTTGCTTAAAATTTAATGATATGTTAAATACTTCTTATATAGAGGGGAGAGAAGTCAAAAGATGATTGGCGGCGGCGGAAGCATGAAAGACAAAATCGGCATTATACTTGCGATTGTTATTGGCGGGCTTATTGCACTTTTTGTTGGTGCGCTTGTTATGTCGAACGCGATTACCGGTCGCGATTGGGCTGACATTGGCGGGATTGTCGAGTGGCCGTTTTTGGCGATTGTTGCGGTTGTGATTTTGCTTGTGCTGGTTTTGTGGTTTACAAAGTTCTTTGAAGATGACATGAAGAATAAGGGGCAGAGCCAATTTTATTCAAACCGCTGGATGTCAATAAGCGAGGCGAATCGCGTTCACATTTATACGCGGCTTTCGACCATAGCAAACACCAAGAAGACGGGTGCACTTTTGCGGTTTGAGCAAACTGGAAGTGATATTGCGGTGAACTTTTGCGTCAAGGATTACCATTCGATTGTGCTTGGTACCACTGGTTCGGGCAAAACGCAGGGGTATATCTTGCCGTATGTTTATGCGTTGGGGCATAGTGGTGCGAAACCCAACATGATTGTAACCGACCCAAAGGGCGAACTTTATGCATTTACCGCGGAGTCGTTGCGACGCCAGGGTTACGACGTGCAGGTTTTCAACCTAAGCGAGCCAAGCAAGAGCAGTCGCTGGAATCCGTTCGAGTACTCGTGGGATTTGTTCCAGCGTGCTTATAACTTGGATAATGAAGTGAAGTTGCACAAGGCAAAGGACGTCAAGACCAGTGGTTTACGGATAATCTCGCAAAATTATGGTGGAGAGTGGTACGAGTTCAACGGTATCGCGTTCCCGAACTTCGAGATGGCGGATATGGAGAAGAAGACGATGAAACAACGGCTCTTGTCCGAAGTCGAGGCGGATATCAAGGATATCTGTGCCGCGATTTGCCCCGTCGAGAACGAACGGGACCCGAGTTGGGAGATGGGTGCACGTGACCTTATTCATGGTACCGCGTTGGCGATGCTTGAAGACAGCCGAATCCCTGAACTTGGTATGACCAAGGAGAAGTTTAACTTTTACAATATATATAAGATACTATCACTTCGCGACAACGACCCGAACGCGAGTTATGCGTCGATTAAAAACTATTTCGAGGGGCGAGACAGGCTTTCCGCGGCGTATCAACTTGCATCGACAGTCGTTACCAACGCCGAGAATACTATGAAGAACTTCTTTGGAACCGCGACGGGGAAACTTTCGATGTTTGCGGACAAGGGGATTTGTTATATTACCTCTGGTACCGAGATGGATTTTGATGGGTTCGTGAAGAAACCGACTGCGTTCTTTTTGATTATCCCCGACCAGATTAAGATTCGTCATACTTTGGCGACGTTGTGCGTTTCGCAACTTTATAAGAGCCTTGTCCGCCTTGCAAACGACAGAGGTGGGAAGTTGCCATGGACGACGTACTTTATTTTGGAGGAGTTTGGAAACCTGCCCAAATTGAATGACTTTGCGACGCTTGTAACGGTTGCTCGTGGGCGAAACATACAGTTGACGCTTGTGTTGCAGGATTACAAGCAACTTGAAACGGTCTATGGCAAAGACCCAGCGGTTACGATTCGGAATAACTGTAACGTGCAAATCTTTATCGGGGTTAACGACGAGGAAACGCGAAAGACGTTCAGCGGTCTGCTTGGGGAGATGGCAATTACCAAACAGACGCAAAGCAAATCCGAGAACGTGGGTAAAGTAAAGGAAAACGACCCAAGTTCGGGGAGTAAATCTTACAGCCTTGACACCGTCTCGCGCCCGTTGCTTCCTCCGAACGAGTTGCTTGATATAAAGCCTGGGAATATCTTTATATATTGCTTTGGATATCATCCGCTTCGCAGCAAAGTCACAATGTTTTACCACTGCGTCAAAAACAATCTTGTAAAAGTTTTCAAAGAGCCTGACGAATTTATTGCAAGCAAATACTTTGACGAGGAAAATATCTTTTATGACATCAAACGCAGGAATGATATTGTATTGAAGCAAGCGAAGAAGAACGAAATTTTTGATTGGTGATTATGGATGAGATTCAGGTCAACAATTATTCAATTACAGTGCTTGAAAGTCTTTTCAAGGGCATGAAGGACGCAGGTTACGAAAAGATTTTTGATGCGTCAGTGTATCTATATAACTTTATATCAAAAGAGCGAATCTACCCGCCGAAAATCGTTGAAGGATTCCGTTCCGCGATGGCAATCATGTCGGACATGTCAACAGACCAGTTTTGGCAGGTGAAAAGTATTTATACATGAAAAAAGAGGCTGTTGCCCCTTTTTTTATTGCTCAGCATTTTCTTTCACAATGATTTCTGCCTTTCCCGAAAAAGCTTCCGCCGAACAGGATGAACAGAATGATAAGCGTGCAGATGTCAAGTCCGAACAATCCGCCATTGAAAAGAATCAAAAGCAAGATTATAATCCAAAGAACGTCGCAACTTGTGTTGCACTCGTTGGCCCTGTGTCCACAGCCACCGCCAAGACCAAAACCGCCGAATCCGCCGAATAATTTGTCAAACATATGTATAACTCCTTTTTTGTTTTTTTTGACTTTCTCTTTTTTCGAAAAGCACCCGGGCCCGTGGGGTTTTCGACCTCCTGAAAATCGTTCTTTTGTAGGGGAGGATAGACCGATCGTGTCTTATTCCAGCATATGCACCTGCATTTGGGCGTGTGAAAAGCTTTAATATTTAAATTAATATAAACAAATACTATTTTACTTGTTGACACGGGAGAAATTTGGAGTTAGAATGGTTGATGTATAGTAACTGGTTTACTCTGGTTTAAGCGCACAGGAGAAGGCATTGATGAAGAAAAGACTTGCATTATTGGGACTTGCACTTATGTTTGTTATAGGCTCGGTATTCGGTGGGGCATTTGCGCCACTCGTTGCGGGGTACTTGGCACAAGCTGCTACCGGCGGTGGCGACCCAATTCACAGCAGTGAAGTCGCGAACTATCGAATACAGCGTCTTCCAAGGAAAAGCCATCAAATCGGCGACCCTGTTCCCGTTAATCAACCAGAAGTTTCAACAGGTGTCTATTACACCATAAGCCGTCGTGTTGGTAACTTTGACATTTTGATGGGTGCAAGTCACACCAATGTCGGTAACGTTGATGGAACCGCTGCTGACCCTACGCTTGCGATTGATGCAAGTCACCCTGGTGATGGTGTATCGCGTCTTATTGGTAACCCAAATGGTTTTAACAAGTTTGAACTTGCCGGAACGTACATTTATCATTTTTATGACAAACAAAATTATGAGCTTCTTGAATTCAGAAATCAAAATACAAGCATCGTAAAGACTGTAAGCGAAAACGGCGAACCAGTCGCAAGGTCTTTCCATACGTATATAATCAGAGTTAATGCAACAGACTTCCGCATTGAACTTCCAGAGAACAGCGAGGATATCCTGCCGAACATAATGGTTCCAAGCCCAAGGAGTGCGATTGATTTTCCCGAGGGTCACCCACAACACACTCCACCCGTCAGCAAGCTTGTCCTGCCACTTCCAAAGAGTTTGTTTGACATAAGAGGGCGCGACCTTCTTGACCTTGACCCAAAGAATACCGATTCGATTGAAGCCCGCCGCGATGCTTACAGACCCGAACTTGGCGAGGACGTGGATGATGTGACTTGTGCAGATATTGTCCGACTAATCTACCGCGACATGTCGATTACATTTTTCGGAAACCCAGGAGGTGCGGACAGACGCCCTGCCCTTGGAACCACGCCAAGCGAGGAAAACTCGATAGCCAACCCAAACCTTAGGCTTCGCGAATTTGTCCCAGTTGTCGCGGGTGGAATGTATTACGCCGAATATTCTTATTTCAACAGGTACAACAACATAAGTGCATCTTTCCGTACCGACAATATCACAGTTGAACTTCCTACACCCCTGCCACCTGGCGTTACCCAGCAAAACATTCCACAACACATACAGCTTGAATTCCCGCCAACAATGTCGTTTACTCCGTCTTCTGGTACTTTCCGTATCGGAGTCGAGGCTACACTTCCAACCCCAACCATAAGCGTCTCGGAAGACAGCGAAATCAAGTTCAACTCTGCAAATACTTTGACGAATTTCACCTATGTTGCCGTGCGATATCGAGACGAAAATGACCGTGCTTGGCGTTGGCTTAGCCTTGACGGAGACGGTAAAATGACAAGGCTTGAAGCAGGTGTTGCCGAATACGACCGAAGGATTATGAGAATTGGCTTGGACCCAAACACGGCTTCTTTCAAATTTACTCCGCATGAGCGTGGGGAATACCAGTTTTGGTACTATACAACAACAATTTTCGGAGTCGGTAGCAGAGCCCACATGACCCCACAACAAGCCAGCCAGCGAATCCACTCGTTTGAGGGGCGAGAGTTCCTTCGATACGAACCTTTCCTGCCAATCACAATCCTTCATAACGACAATGCACCACAGATTATGTGGACAGCCGACTTTGATTACTGGCGTCCAGCTGGTGCCGACGCGAACACAGAAGGGGTTCCGTACTTTGGTAATACATGGGAACGCATAGGTGGCGGAACAACAACTGACCCAGCCGAAGCACTTATTGACAACGTCACTGGAATACGAAGGGTCGCGATATGGGGCGAGCCTCTTACACTTGAAAATGCCCCCGACCATAGGCGATGGCTTCCTGGCAGCACGGCCTCGACAAGAACACGAATCCCTGTTGGTGGTTCTCTTGTAATTCCCGCACTTTTTGGAACGGACGACGAAACTTGGTCCGAGCGTCTTGATTACCGCATGTACTTGCATCGCTATAATGACGGAATTCGTTCCGACGCCGAAAGCGACCGTATTCGTTGGACAAGCGGACGCAACGGTGCAACTGGTGTGACGGGGGTAAACCCAAGCCTTGACGGCGGTATATGGGAGCATAACCGAACCTTTAACATCCCATTCACACAAGACTCGTTCAGAGATGGCGCACTTCTTGGAAAGTTCCGCGGTTTTGAGATTGCGGGAAGATACGACCTCATAGTTCGCGCATGGGATGACGACACAAACATGAGTCAGCAGTTCCAATACACTTTCGACGTTGTTGAACCGGAACGATGGTCTGCAACACGCCCACGTCATAACGGAGATTTCAGTGTGAGGCAAACTGAATACCACGAAGGCGACACCCTGCTGTTCAACGTTGCAAATTTCACAGACGATTCAACCCTTGACCGTGATATGGAGGTTCGTTATTTCCTCTCGCTTGACAACGGTAAAGATATTGAACGTCTTATCCTTGATACTGATGGTGCCAAGGCTATCGAAATCAAAGATGGTGAAGACGGAGTAACCATAACCGGTGGGGTAGTGTCGTTTGCACTTAACCGCCAAAACAAGCTTGGCACGCAAATCTTGGAAGAACTTGAAAGGAATTGGCGTCCAGGCGAAGAGGGTTTCCCTGGTCACGACATTTCAAGACACAATGGCGAGTTAAAGTTCCATATCTACGCAATTGCAAGGAACTATCACGCAATCACAAGGAATTATCAGGTCGGAAGAACCTATCCATATCGTACTGGCGAGATTAACTTCTCGATTGAAAATATAAGGCAACCCGCGACTGCGACTCCACGTCCCCCTAATTATATTGCAGCGGTGTACAGCGATGTTACAATCTTTGATATGTCCTTTGGTGCCGCCGCACATATCACTGACGAGGTTCCATGGTGTACGACTTGTCCAAACCCACTTCACGTTTGTCCTGCCGTCGGTCCATGTGTTGGTTGCCCAAATGAGGGACACACTTGCACGCAGGAGCTTGTACCATCATGGTATACATCTGAGGATATCTTGCACAATCGCGGGTTAATCGCAATTCCTGCACTAAGGTTTTATTATCCAGAAGACCCAACAAAACCATCGCAACTTTTCTCGACAATCCATTACGAGATTACGCACGAAGATGGTGGAAGGCCCACTAGCGCCATTATGCTTGACGCCTTGGAGCGACCTATTCCAGCTGAAAGTCGAGGAGGGGCAATCAGCCAGTGGGACGAAACCACAGAGTTCAGCGGTGTACAACATGGCGGAAAACTTACTTGGAACCCAAATAAGCCCGATAAAAACGGCGGATATGGTGCATATATCGGACACACTGTAAACCAAAGGTATTTCAGTCCTAATGCTGTTGGAACGTACTATGTTACTGTGACTGTGACCAATGCGGGCGGTAATATTTCAGTTTTTGTTGGAACAATCGTTGTCGTAGGCGAGCTTCCATTTAATGCACACCCAGTCGGCGGGCCTACGTTAACCGTGCGTATGGGCCAGACCGTGATACTCCCTGTTGTAGAGATAACAATCAATTCAAGAAGATACGTCACCGAGTTCACAGGCGAATCAGGCGGTAATATCATGACAGCCTGGACGCATCCTACACTTGGAAGGCGTGCAAAGGTCGGAGAATTTGAAACCATACGAGGACCTGAGGGCAGCAGCGCTGGGCAGTCTGGAACAATGCATAACAACTTTGTGCCTCAAAACCCAGTCGTATACAACGTCCTCTATAATTTGACAATCTCGAACGAGTATGAGGTTGGTCATACAATTATCACTGGGCTTGCACCTGGGCTGACTATGACACGTAGTGTGCCTTTGACTGTTGATGTCAAGCTTATAGATGAAAGCGATATGTATATCATACTTGATGAAGGTGGGGATTACAGAAAAGCCGCAAGTAGGTTCGCAGGAATGCCACAAAACAATGACACACGTCTGGTGAACGTAAACAATTTCTTCACAGACATGCTTATTTCAAATGAATCTGCGTTGCCTGATGCACAACTTGTTGGCGGTCTTGAACCTTTTATTCCAAGCAACGAAAACGAGGGGAACTTTCTTCCAACCGAATGGCAATACGGCAGGATTTTCTTGCCACACCCCGATCCACACCTTGTCAAAGATGTCGAAGGGCTTAGAGATAACTTCTATGCCTCGGCACAGCGTGCAACAACGTGGATTACTGTGACCAAGAACGATGAAACGTTGCTTAACACACTCGTTGGTCAAGATACGGCAAATCAATCCGAAAACGTTGACGGAATTCCTTACTATTGGTTCCGTCCGACTGGGCGTCTTGCTCCGATATACAGGCAAGATGGACAAGACCTTGCCCCTGGGGACGTGGCACAAACAAACAGGAACGTAAACTGGGCTTTAAACAACGCAACACGCAAGGAAGATTGGCAACCTGTCCAGACCCCTCAAGGTGGTACTTCTCCACGCGTTGATGGCGTTTACATTGTCGAATATAACATTCGCTACCGAGGTGTTGAGACAAAAATTACTTACCAAATAAGAATGGGCGACATACAAACACCTATTATCACACTTGTTGACCGCACAGTAACCCAAGACAAGTTCGAAAAGACATACTATGTCGGCCAGGAATTCACATTCGATACCTTTGATATTTCTGTTTCAGGCGTAGGTGACCCAGACAGATTCTTGTGGGAGAATTCAAGGGGCGAGGATTTCCCTCTTGCGGACTCGCAAAGGAATCCAAACTTCTCGATTGATATCACTTCGCCATCCGGTCGCCCTGTCTTGCCTGGTGTTGGTGACAGCGATTATACAATTTTGATTCGAACAGGAGTCGCCGGACCTGGAACCTTGGCTGAAAGAAGTGACTGGTCCGAGGTTCACACGTTCACTTTCCGCGAACCTGGTACTTATACGATTCTGATAACCGTTATTAATAATGGAAATCAAGGTACGGTGCCGTACAGGCTTACAGTCGAAGAACGCGAGCCACG
>Ga0131853_10022488_pt1 | contig 11407 bp, 15 predicted proteins | sample TergutLab28metaG_FD_92764 | JGI IMG/M metagenome (GOLD analysis project Ga0131853, IMG submission 92764) | Labiotermes labralis P1 segment gut microbial communities from Petit-Saut dam, French Guiana - Lab288 P1 (version 2) (version 2) | ecosystem: Host-associated > Arthropoda: Insects >...
CTAGAGATTTGTGACTTTTTAGCTTGTCGATAGCCAACTCAACCACAGAGGCACTTGGCTCAGGTACTAGTGGTTCTGCTGTGTGTATTTCTGCCTGCCCAACATCCTTAACCCCATGCACGTTGAATAGCTGGGAGAAATAGTTCCTTCATCTAGCAACAATACTGTGGGATTCTGCAACCAAGTCACCTTCTCATCCTGTACTATGTTACATCTAGGCTGGTACCTCTTCTTAAAGTCATTGATGCCCCTATACAAGTCCCTAACGTTTTTGATCTTACTGTTAGTTTCAAGTTCCTCAATTTTAGCTGTCAGATATGCCTTCTTTTTGATCCTGAAATATCTACTAACTTCATGTCTTACATTGTTCAGATTATCTACATTGCTTTGGCTTGGATCTCGTATCCACTTCATTTTAGCCTGCTTCCTTTGATCCAAAAAACCTAAACATTCTTCATCAAACCAGGGTTTATGCCGCTTCAATTCATACAGACCTAGACTCTCTTTCGCTGAAGTTTGGATATTCTCTTTAATGTTCTCCAAAGCTGCAAACCTGTTTGTAATCTCAATCTGATAAAATAAAGCAGTCCCATTACAGGCCTGGACAGGCCCAGAGGGTTCTTAGGAAGTTAAGGTTCCCAGATTTCATGACAATGCCACAGGATGGTGGTAGTTTGTCAGCCTTACGCACCGGCCGCCTTTACCCCCAGGAAATACTCCTGGTACTCATTTCTGTTAGAGGCTGAGTCGACACCGGGGGCATAGTGCGATCGGAAGGATTTTATGTCAATGAAAAATCCACTGACACCAGCTGGGATCGAACCACCGACCTTCCGATTTGTAGCATAGCACCTTAACCACTGCGCTACCGCGGTCCCAGTCTCAATCTGATACTGTTTCCTAACCTCCAGCTCATTTAGCTTCCTCAAGTTAAATCTTTGCCTATCAAACCTCTGTGCAGCCTAACCTTTGCAATCACCAGATAGTGATCTGTATCACAATCAGCTCCCCTAAAACTTCGCACATCCAGTACACTCGAATGTCATCTCCTATCTATCAATACATGGTCAATCTGGTCGTGAGTCTTACTATCAGGGGAGGTCCAGGTGTATTTATGAATGTTCTGGTGAGGAGGAACATCATAGCCCTAACAACCAGATTTTTTGATGTGGTGAAGTTAACTATTCTAACCCCATTATCATTATTATCCTGATGGAGACTCCTGTTCATTTGTTGACTTGAAAATATTCTCTCTCCCCACTTTTGCATTAAAGTCTCCTAGTAACATTTTCATATGATATTCCGGGAAGTGATCAAGCACCTGCTCTAATTCTTCATAAAAACTATCTTGACTCGTCACATATTTCCTCACTTGGTGTATGCACATTTACAACAATGATATTATGCCAGCGACCTTTCAGCACTATACATGACAACCTATCACTAACAAACTCTACTCTCTTCACTGCTGGTACTATTCTACGGTGTACAAAAAAAACCTGTTCCCAATTGATGATTTTCATTTCCTTTCCCATAGAAAAAATTATAATCCCCTGCTCTTACTGTGCCCCCTTTGGCCCACCTGACCTCCTGCACACCCACTATGTCTAATTTACACCTTCCTAATTCCCTCGCTGCTGCCTTAACCTTTTAACTGGGTCTTTTCTGGGCTGCTGGTGTAACCTGCCCTGGGTATTTAAATTTAAATGCCCGTTGTTCCTTGTTTCTATAAAGCAAGAGGAGCAGTACAAACATAATGGGGATTTCTTTCAATATGTAATGAAAACCTGATGTAAAGATGAAATGCAGCTTTTATTCACAATTCTTGTAACTATGATTTTTTTTATTTTTTAAATTTTTATCTGTGTGGTAAACTTGAAAACACGGTACTACACACGGAGCCTTCTCACAGTTAATAGCACAACAGGACTACGTACATATACATCATGCTCAGTTAAATGGGCATGACGTATATGTACGTAGTTGCATTGTGCTATTTCATATTGGTATGATGTAGTATTACGTCCGCGATCTTGCACCACTAATGTCTCTTGAGTACGACGAGATATGACTTGGGTATTTGCACTGTTACATAGTCTACAGGTTTTCCACTATGAGGCACCACCAACCACCTTCTTCTTGGCAGCCACCGTCATCCAAGACAAATATTTGAAACACTGTACACTCCACGGTCTAGAGCGATAAAAATGGCAGCGTGTATAAACAAGCAAAAGAAGGATCTGCTGACAGATGACGATATCTCCGAAGTTTTAGACATTGAAGACGAAAGTGATGTATTTTCTGAGGAATCTGATGATTTTTGGTTTGATACAAGTGAGGAAGATTCAGATACAAGCAGTGTTGTGAATGAAAGTGTAGCATATGAAGAAGTGTCAGATTTTTCACAACCTTTTGTACCTCACGGCGTGGCGCGTCCAAGAGTTGCATTTCTTGATGTAAGTGGAGTGAATGTGGACTTTGATTATGAAATTAATGTTCTGCAATGTTTTCAGAAGTTTATTGATGAAGATAAGTGGCAGTTGTTTGCTGAACAAACAAATATATATATATGCAAACCAATTTTTGGCAGCAAATCCTAATTTGAAACCACGATCCCAAGCTAGAAGCCGGGTGGATACAAACCCAACTGAAATGAAAACCCTAATTAGACTTCTTATTCTTCAAGGTATTGTACAGAAACCTGAGAATGGAGTGTATTTCTCCAAAAGGTAAAGTATTGTGACACCATACTTTTCACAAATAATGACAGAGAAAGATTCCATCTCCTCCTAAAGTTCCCTCACTTTGCCAACAATTCCAAATTTTACCCTGATCAGCATCAGAAGAAACTCTATAAAATCCAACCAATCCTTTATCACCTAAAATCCAAGTTTTCCTCCGTATACACACCAGAACAAAGCATCTGTGTCGACGAATCTCTCCTCCTCTGGAAAAGATGATTGGGTTGGATTCAGTACATACCATCAAAGCAAAGCAGGTTTGGAGTGAAAATCTACAAACTCTGCGAAAGCAGCACAAGCTATGTTTGGAACTTCATACTATACATTGGTAAGGATACCATTTATGGTCAGAGACACCCAGGGGAAAAGATTTCTTCGAGGATTGTGCTGGAGGTAGCCCACGGCCTACTTGATAGGGACTACTGTCTTTACCTGGAAAACTGGTACACCAGTCCAAATCTTGTTGACACGTTATGTACTAGAAAAACAGATGTTGTTGGAACCATGAGGACCAATAGAAAAGAGTTCCCAGATTTTGTGAAGACAGCAAGACTAAAAAAGGGGGAAACAGTAGCAGCATTCCACAAGAAACAGATGGTCATGAAGTGGATAGACAAAAGGGATGTTGTACTCATCAGCACATTTCATGATGATAGCATGGAGAATATGACAACTAGACAAGGAGTAATCCAGAAACCATCTGTCGTCCTTGGCTACAACAAAAACATGGGGGGAGTGGACAGGAATGATGGTCAACTTCAAAACTACAAGTTGGCTCGAAAACGTCTAAAGAAGTACTACCAGAAGATGTTCCGCTATCTCCTAGATGTGGTCTGCCTGAATGCATTCATCATACACAAGAAGAAGGGCGGAAGCATCTCTAGGTTGGATTTCCTGCTGACATTAGCACAAAGCTTGTCTTCAATGGGTGGAGTGGTGGAACCAGCAACTAGGGGTCGCCCAACAAAATCACCCAAACCCTCTTGACTTTGGACGCTGCTTCCCAGACATGGTGCCAGGGACATCAAAGAAGAAGCCTACCAGGAGATGTGTAGTTTGCTGGGCCAATGGAAAGAGGAAAAAGTCATCATATTGGTGTTCTGTGAGAAGGCCCTGTGTATAGTACCGTGTTTTCACGTTTACCACACAGATAAAAATTTAAAAATCTAAAAAAATCATAGAAGTTATGAGAATTGTGAATAAAAGCTGCATTTCATCTTTACATCAGGTTTTCATTACATATTGAAAGAAACCCCCATTATGTTTGCACTGTTCCTCTTTATTTATAGAAACAACGGGCATTTAAATTTCAATACCCAGGGCAGGTTACATCACCAGCCCACAAAAGACCAGTTAAGAGGTTATTTGGTTAAGAGACTCTTCCCTATTGAGGCTCCTAACGTTCCGAGTGCTTATTGTCATCTCTCTTTGCATGTGTGCGCGATGCTTTCCGTAGAAATACTCCCAACCGGAGATACAATTGAAGAGGTATACCTGCGGGTTGTATTTATTTCCAGAGCAATCATCCCGCAGGTGACTGCTTTTTAACATACATTTGACGTAAACAAAACATTGAATTTCCTCTCCTCACGACGCTTGTATTCACGTGACGACGTTTCCTCTGCGTGGGAATCAAGTGACTTTTGTGCAATATCCAGTCTTTTTTTCCCATCGCTATGCATTCTTCTGGCACTAAAAGATGTCCCATAGTGTAGTGCCAAGTTCTGTTCGGTGTATATGTCAATAGTAACTAATACTAAGTCTACTTTAACCACATTTCATGTTTAAATTTTGTTTTCAATCGGTTTTAACGCTCACTGCCATCTATTGGCTGGAGTGGCGTTCGAAGAGTTTGCATGGACAATGAAAGCTTGCTGTTCTCTGTCACACGCTCGCGCCGACGCAGAAACCAATCGACTCTAACATCAGGCCGCATACAGACCTCAGCTGGGCCGGGATCACAGATTACTACTTATGACCGGGATAGCGCAGTCGGTATAGCGACTCGCTAACACGTTGGACGGTCCGAGAATCGAATCCCGGTGTGGCTTTAACGGTTAATTAGTTAACACTGTCGAACCGAGATTTAGCGCTGCTGCAATGTTGTTTTGCATTTGACGGAGGATTATCGTATTGAAATACGGACGTTTCTGTAAGGTCTGTTATGATACCATTCAGTGCCCAACGTAACATTCACCTGTCAGAATTAAATGTTTTAAAAGTAGCTTACAGTTGTCAAAGTCACATTTCGTGTCGAATTACTTGTATATTATGTAAGGTCTGTTTTAATGATCATTAAATCTGTTTGTTCGTCATGTAAATAACATTTAAAACCCAGACTTTTTCCTAAGTATCACATACGGTGAATTCTTGGTATCTTCCGAACATTGTACGTAGCCTGGTTAGTTAATTAATCCATATTCCGGGAACCGGAAAAATTATATTGTGCTCCCACCACTTCTGCGATCATTTTCCAAAAGCTCTTCTACGTGACGATTTTTTCTGTATTTGGCACAGTTCTTTCGGCTGTTCATCTGTCTTGATGGATGGCCACATCAACGCCATGTTGAATCAAAAACTGCACAATGTTACAATGATGTTTCTAAGCTACTCTTAGCAGCGGTGTTATTCCATTTCCAAATTCAATAGTTCACTTTCGCTTCAAACTTCAGCAACAGCTTTATACAACTCCCAAATTTCCTTTTCCTACAGCCTCCATCAGCGGTGCAGTTGTATCTTCTTGTTCATATACTGGAAAGCCTTTCAACAACGGACACTTTATACCTCAAGATCCCCGTCTTTTCCTGCTACAATAATATAAATATCCAACTAGATGCAACAATAATAATTTTATTAATAATTTCAATCAGCTCAACATGTTTCAGGCGATAATTTCGTCCATCCTCAGGAGCGCTAGACTGTGTACCTATTGTGGTATAAAGCACCGACGATGCAGCCTGCTGGTCCGCAGCAGGCAGCATCGTCGGTGCTTTATACCACAAGCTGTAAACACAGACTAGCGCTCCTGAGGATTGATGAAATTATCGCCTGAAACATGTTGAGCTGATTGAAGTTATTAATAAAATTATTATTGTTGCATCTAGTTGGCTGTTTATATTATTGTATCAATGATGCACGGTCACACAAACATCAAATCCTACTGCTACGTTATAGGAGTGACATATTCTGCATTTGGTTTCATATCTGTGTATTTAATGTTCTGCATCAACCAACAAACTAAATCCACGTGGCCAATATCAACTGCCATCATAAGCAACATTAGTACCTCTTTTGTCTCTGACAGTTTCTTCTGAACCATGTTTCAGCGATTCTACGATTAGCAGGTGGCCATGATTTGCAGCCGCTGACAGTGATATATAGCCGTCGTTTGATTTGGCGTCTATTTCCATTCCATAGCCATTCTCGAGAAGAGCCGCCTTTGTTTTCCACGCAGCCGGATACAGCAGCATCGTCAAGTAGCGTAAACCCATTTTCATCTCCAGCGTTACCGTTTGAATCCACCTGTGATAGCAATTGGGCGATATGAGACCACACTTTGGAGGCGGCTGAGGCCGGCAGTGTTCTATCAATTGTCTCGGCCGTTTATTTTTTGCTCCCTTGGCCACCAAACTTGATACGAAAAGGGGACTGCCGAAGGCTGCAGCCAAATTCAAAACAGGTATGCTTTCATTCGTGGTTATATCGACATTTATTTTATTCATGTGATCGAAGAAATTTGTAATCCTTTTTTCGATTTCCTCCAAATTCACCGCCTGCAAGAAGAAACCAGCAGATTGTTCAGTTCGTCCATTATGTTTAAGACACTTCATGGGTCCGCTATTAGATATTATCTACTAGAAAATAGTAAATTAAACTATTTCGTTGTAAAGGCCTTAACGGTATAAGACATTTGTAAATAGGGTTATGAAATTGTCTAATTAGTGAATTGTTCTGACTTGTGTTTGGCCAAGTTCCAAAACTGAAGTAGGTAGTTAATGTCAGCCATGTGGATAATCGCCGTGTAACTTAGGTTAATTACACTTCAGTTGCCTAAAAACTACGTGCGTTCGAGCGGTAGAACGATTCTTATCAATGAATTGGAAGTAATATGGAAGGAAACGTTCGTTGGCAGTTTTAACAGCATTTGCCTGGATGTACCTGGTTTTTGAAAGGTGGTTCATATTTCTAATATGCTAGCTGAAAAGATACTCTGACAAGTATCGTTCTGAACAGCTTTGAACCTTTGCAGTGTGCGTCCGCTGAGCGACGGTGATTTCAATCCAGTGTGTGTCCACTGAGCGGCTGTGGTACTTCAGCAGTGTGTGTCCGCTGATCAGCCGTGATTTCACTGCAGTTTGTGTCCACTGAGTAACTGTGACCTTCTGCAGTGTGTGTCTGCTGAACAGCCGTGATTTCCCTGCAGTTTGTGTCCACTTAGCACCAAGATTTTCTGCGGTGTGTGTCCGTTGAGCAGACGTGATTTCAATGCTGTTCGTGTACACTGAGCCGTTCTGAACGCGTGTGCTGTTTGTCCGCTAAGCAGCCGTGATTTCACTGCAATTTGTGTCCACTAAGCAGCTATGAACTACTGCAGCGTGTGTTCGCTTTGCAGCCGTGATTTCACTGCAGATTTTGTCCACTGAGCAGCTGTGAATTTCTTCAGTTTGTGTCCTCTGAGCATCCGTGATTTCACTTCAGTTTTTGTCCACTGAGCATCTGTTACGATTTGCAGTGTCTGTCCGCTGAACAGCCGCGATTTCACTGCACTTTGTGTCCGCCGTGCTGCCGTGATTTCACAGCAGGTGTGAGCTTCTGCATTGTGAGTCCGCTGAGCAGCCGTGATTTCACTGCAGTTTGTGTCCAATAAGCAGCTGTTACATTCTGCAACGTGTGTCCGCTGCGCAGCCATGATTTCAATGTATTTAGTGCCCCCAGAGCAACTGTGACCTTCTGCAGTGTGTGTCCGCTGCGCAGCCATGATTTCACTGCAGTTTGTGTTTACTGAGCTGCTGTGACCTTCTACAGTGTGTATCCGCTGAGCAGCCGTGATTTCATCGCAGTTTGTGTCCACTGCGCAGCTGTGATTTTCTGCAATGTGTTTCCGCTGAGCAGCCTTGATTTCACTGCAGTTTGTGTCCACTGAGCAGCTGTGAACTTCTGCAGTGTGTGTCCGCTGAGCAGCCGTAATTTCACTGCAGTTTATTTCCACCGTGCAGCTGTGATTTTTTGCGGTGTGTGTCCGTTGATCAGCCGTGATTTCACTGCTGTTTTTTTCTCCACTGAGCAGCTGTGAAGTTGTGTGTTTGTCCGCTGAGCAGCCGTGATTTCACTGCAGTATGTGTCCAATGGGCAGCCGTTACGTTCTGCCGTTTCTGTCCGCTGAGGAACCGTGATTTCACTGCACTTTTTGTCCATTGAGCAGCTATTACGTTCTGCAGTGTGTGTTCGCTAGCAACCGTGATTTCACTGCAGTTTGTGTCCACAGAGCAGCTGTGTACTTCTGCGGTTTGTGTCCGCTGCGCAGCCGTGATTTCTTTGCAGTTTGTGTCCACTAAGCAGCTGTGAATTTCTGCAGTGTGTGTCCGCTGAGCGGCCGTGATTTCACTGCAGTTTGTGTTCGCTGATCAGCCGTGATTTCACTGCAGTTTGAGTCCACTGAGCAGCTGCGACCTTCTGCAGTGTGTCCGCTGAACAGACGTGATTTCACTGCATTTTTGGTCCACTGAGCAGATGCGACTTTCAGCTGTGTGCGTCCGCTGAGCAGCCGTGATTTCACTGCAATTTGTGTCCACTAAACAGCTGGGACCTTCTGCAGTGTGCGTCCACTGAGCAGCTATGATTTCACTACAGTTTGTATCGACTGATCAGCCGCTATCTTCCGCAGTGTGCGTCCGCAGTGCAGCCGTGATTTCACTCCAGTTTGTTTCCACTGAGGATGTGTGATCTGCAATGTGCGTCCGCTGTGCACCCGTGATTTCATTGCAGTTTGTGTCCACTGAGCAGCTGTGAACTTCTGCACTGTGCGTCCACTGACCAGACATGATTTCACACCGCTGTATAATACAATTTCGACTTGATAATGAGCACAAAGTGCTCGAAATATGTAGAGGCATATAATAAACTTATTATCAAACAAGAATTTGTGTATTTATTCGGTTAATTACTAAGATTATAAAGAGATGCACGGTCAGCAAAACATCAAATCTTTATACGTGCTTCTCATTGCATATGGCCAAGAAATGTCCTAAAATGGACCCCGCCTTTGAAATTTAGAATGACCCCTTAAATATCACTATAAACAATGAATTGTTTGTTCAAGAAATTTTTTTCCGTGCGTCAGGTTCTCGCCCACTGATACAATACCTCTGTGACCTGCAGTGATTTCTGCCTATTGAACCGGTTTAATGACCTTTGTCTTTCCTCACCGCCTTCGCTGCCAACATTCCATCATCTTACTATATATGCATGTACATCGGATTTAGTTACATTGTATAAGGCAAGCATCAATGAGATGCAGAAGAAAAACATCTCGTGACCTTGCTTAAGTAGGAGTATATATGCAGAGGTAACAACGCCCGCTGCTTACTATCCGGTGCATATTCAAGGGATCTGTGTTCTTATTTGAGCACCATGACTGTGAATTGCTGGTTGTTGCTTCTAATGTTTTGTTCTGTTATTTGTAAACGAGACCAGGCGTCAGAGCAGTTGAACAGCTACAAATTGTCGAAAGTAAGTACGTTGTTAATATATTGTCAATTTCAGTTATTACTCGCGGCTGTATATGATATTGTGTCTGAGGATTTGCAACTAACCATAACACGCATATTCGTGCTGTGACCTTTTAAATGCAGAAAACGTGACATGTACTGAAGAAACGGCGTTCTCTTTTGTTCTGCATACATTTCTTAACGGTGACAGCTAAATGATATCTCGATTATTTGCTTGTAGAAACTGTAACTTACTTGCTTGTGGTTTCTCTGTAGTGGATAGGCGTACTGTAATTTGGAAAGTGAAATGTGCAAACAAAATAAGATATTCTTGATTTTATTTAAGATATTTATATTGGTGAGGGCCGGGATAGTTCAATAGGTATAGCAACTCGCTATGGGCTGGACGGTCCGGGAATCGAATCACCTGGGGGGGGGGGGCGAGATTTTCCGCACCCGTCCAGACCGGTCCTTGGGCCCACCCAGCCTCCTATAAAATGGGTACCTGCTCTTTCCGGAGTTTAAAGCGGCCGGGGCGTGGCGCTGACCACCGACCCCATCTAACGCCGAGGTTAAAGAAACAGCAGAGCGATACATCTTCTCCCCCTCTGGGCCTTCGTGGACTGTTCTATATTTACCTTTACCTTTACCTTTTACCTTTATTTATATTGCTATGAAAGAGTCGAATAGCGTGGTAAACATTTATGAGTATTTATACCACGTGAAAACTCAAAGAGGTTTATAGTTTCGAATCGTAGCTTAGGCCAAGTTATGCAGTCGTTGTGTTAATATACCGCTACAAGCGAATTAGGCCGTCACTTTATATTTTGTGTGCTATTTTGAGCTACATAAATCGAACCAAGCTGCGATTTTAGCCTCGATATTTTATTAAAAATTACCGTTTGCAGGATATAAATAATTTTGTTGCTTAAATAAAGGGACCGTTTAGTCGAACCTTGAATCTTCTCTCACAAAAGACACCGCTCCAATGGGTCATTCGTTCCTGCTGTTGGGATGATACCTGTTGGAAACTTCGGCATCTGAAAAGAAATGTTTCGAAAAGTCGGGAATCAATTACCCAGTTTCACGGCTTCTTCTCAGAATAACGGATACCTGAAGTTTGGTTAGATCCAGTAATTCCAGGCACAGGAAGCAGTTTGTCCGTCCCAAAGGACTTTAGGGAGGTTCGACCGCCGCTACATTTGTTACAGCTTGACCAGCAAAGTGGTTAGGCACTCGATCAGTTTGAGGTTTGGGGCAAATTTCCCTTGTCGTATTTCAACGTATTTGTCCATACCAGCTGTCAACGCTTAAGTCGCGGGGCACCCAAATCAGCGCATGTATGCTTTTGAAGATTATTGGGTCCAAAAGTAATATGATTGTCTCCAAGTCTCTATTCGTTAATTTTTTTTTTTTCGTGTGTGTTTAAAACGAAATGAACTGCGCTATGGTGCCACAAGATCGTGCAGTGTGAATACACTGAGAGTAACTTGAGATAACCGAGAATGCACCCACAGAACAGAGAAGCCCCAAGTCCTGGTAGGTTGGGGCCCGAAATCCCAGCCTCAATCGCAGCTTGCGTCTATTCTCGTTTTTGTGTGTTAAGGTACAATAGTAGAGGCCTTTCGGTGTATTTGTCTTCCATCCGAGCTTTACTTTTCGTTTCAAAAAGATGTGTCTTTTGCAAACATGTAGTGTGTAGAAAGGCTACTTAATTTATGTCGGTCTGCAAATTTCACTCATGTTTACACCGTGAGAAACACTCACAGAGGGGCGAAAAAAATATATTCTTTTAAATTTAACAGAGCTACGATTTTTGTCTACTTTTATAACATTATTGACCGCCTCTGTGGTCTAGTGGTCAGAGTTTCTGGCTACAGATACAGAGGTCCCGGTTTCGATCCCCGGCGCTACCAGATTTTCTGAGTAGTAGTGGGTCTGGAACGGGGTCCACTCAGC